>LDZU01005510.1_pt1 | contig 200078 bp, 170 predicted proteins | sample 615531 | NCBI WGS metagenome assembly LDZU01 (sample SAMN03408293, study PRJNA278302) | terrestrial metagenome | isolation source: oil reservoir sample SB2 | place: USA: Alaska, North Slope, Schrader Bluff formation | collected 2011-09 | reverse complement strand
TCCTTCTTACGCTTGATGATTAACGTTGCTGGTTTTAGCATCTCTGTCATTGGTCATTTTATTTGGAAATTATTTGGTTAACTCGTAAACTACCGCTAGATAGGTACCAAAAAGGCAAGCGGGAAAGGAGAATGCTGGCTTGCCTTAAAAAACAAAATACATTATTCGAATTGTGATTAGGAAAGGAAGTATTGCTTTTCCCATATTTTAAGAGTAATTTCAGTTTATACTCAGTCTAGATTCAGTTTATCCTGTTACAATCTTGCTTAAGGGATGTGAAGAGTAAAATGAGCCGGATAAAAAGATCAAAAGTCAACTTACTGTTGGACATTGTTCTTTTATTAATCTTTTTGGTTACATATGAGCAAAAGGCTACCGGTAACGTTATTCACGAATGGTTAGGCGCAGCAATTGTCGTCATACTCGTTACCCATATGCTGTTGCACTGGCAATGGGTTGTAAGCACAACCAAGAGATTTTTCCAGAAGATAGGCGCCGAACCGCGCATAAATTACATTCTTGATGCCGCTATTTTTATCTGTTTCACGACTATTTTGTTTTCAGGCCTGATGATGTCCCGAATCCTGCTGCCCTCTATTGGCTTAAAAGGATCTGTTGATCCCTTCTGGAAAGTGCTGCACTCGACATCAACAGATATAATATTGCTGCTTGCAGCGATCCATATAGGATTGCACTGGAACTGGATTGTAAATAACTTTAAACGGTTATTAACACCCGGTGAAGGGCATTACGATTATGAAGTAAATACATCTGCCTTAAAATCACTTGGAAGAGATATACTAAGCATTGGGGGCCGTACACTAATTATTATTACTGTGTCGGGAATTCTTGCTCTTGGATGGTATTCCTTTTCAACCTCCCCTAAAGCCGCGTCATTCGCTTCTTATAAAACCGAAATAGGGCATCAGCATGGTAGAAACGATATAATACTGGAAAACTTTCAGGAAGGCAGAACACAGGATAGAAGTCATCAAATGCAAGAGGGCAGGCATAAGCAGGGTTTTTCGTTAACCAATGCAGCTGCCGGTATGGTAAAGAACCTGGCAGTGATATCAGTTATAACAGTTATGATAGTTTTTCTCAGGAAAATGATTCGGGCTAAATCCTAAAGAACAAAATATTTTACAATGGGTTTGTCAATCTTCTTTTTTAAAAAACAAAAACCCATCTTGTTAAAAATTGATGGGTTTCCTCTTTTTAAATCTTAAAATATGGTAGCCCTAACGGGACTCGAACCCGTGTCTCCACCTTGAGAGGGTGGTGTCCTTGACCGCTAGACGATAGGGCCGTTTGTAATAGCTCCATTCTTAACAAAACAAAATTATAGCATAACCTGCTTTATCCGGCAAGCTAAAAAAAGAGATACTAAAAAAGTGAAATAGGATAGCTTTTTGAGGTTCAGCTTCCTGAGATCAACTGGGCGATAAGTTTGCCCTCGATCCGGGTTTTGGTTCCCGCTGCTGAAGCAGTGCTCCGCAAATAGTTTTCCGGAGGTTGGGCAAATTGAAACTGTAATTCAATGTCCTTGAACGATTCCCCGTTCTCGCTTAACCAGCTGTGATCCCAGAAGATGGGCAGTTTTTCACATATTTCGTGGTCTTGTGTTGAATAAAATTTTTAATTTTTGTCTTGACAGAATCATAGGGAATATTTTAGTATATGTTATAGTTTTAATAGAATACAAAGTGGTATTTATGGCGAAGAAGCCTTTAGATGGGGATGATCCCAACTAAAGGCTTTTTATGTAGTGCGCCACGCATGGCGCGTAGCTAGGCGGTGGAAGACCGCTATGGGGGCTGGCAGTTGCCAACCATTAGCCAAGCGCAAGGGTGTCCATCGCAAGGTGGAATCTGAAGGAAGCGTGATGAGTAAAGTTCCGGCCCGAGGAACACGAACCGTATTAAGCATCCGAAATGGGATGAGTCTGCTATCTGAGCGATATAGTGTTTAATAACATCCATATGGCTTAAGCATTGGGTCTGCAATCCAGATGAATCCTTCTTGTCGGTCTTCTTGCCTCGGATTGCCTTGACATACTTGGGATGCGCTAAGGTAATCCGGCAGGAAGGTTACAGGACGCGGTCTCCCCAAAGAAAGGAATGTTGGGTGACGCACTCACCTCCACGTGCTCTGTAGTATACTTGCACGACCAATTAAAGAATAGCGCACAAGCAATCATTTTCATAGCGTTTTGTGCCTTGAGCGCAGCGAAAGGAATGTTTATAAAAATGAAAAAATCTTTGATGAGATCTGTTCTTCCTTTGGCAATTATGTTTTTATTAATTACTCCGGGTTTGGCTGGAGCAAGCCAGGAGGCGGCAATTGATACGGGGGATACCGCGTTTGTTATGATCAGCGCGGCGCTGGTTCTGATTATGACGCCTGGATTAGCACTGTTTTATGGGGGTATGGTCCGCAGAAAAAATGTCCTGAGTATTTTGATGCAATGTTTTATTATTATGTGCCTCGTTTCTGTACAATGGGTTTTATTCGGTTATAGCTTTGCATTCGGACCGGATCTGGGTCATCTAATCGGTTCTTTAAAATGGGCTGGTTTGAGCGGGGTTGGTCAAAGCCCGTTTCCCGACTATTCGGCTACTATTCCGCACCAGGTTTTCATGCTCTTTCAGCTCATGTTTGCAATCATCACTGTCGGGCTGATCATCGGATCTTTTGCCGAGAGGATGCGCTTTCCGGCATTTCTGGTATTTGCTTTGCTCTGGACGACAATTGTGTATGATCCCCTGGCGCACTGGGTCTGGGGTGTCGGAGGATGGCTGCGTAACCTGGGCGCACTGGATTTTGCCGGAGGGACGGTTGTTCATATCAGTTCCGGAGTATCCGGTTTGATCGCTGCGCTTATTTTAGGCCGGCGCAAAGGATACGGCAGCGAGCCTATCCTGCCGCACTACCTGCCGATGACTGTGCTTGGGGCTGCCTTGCTCTGGTTCGGCTGGTTCGGGTTTAATGCGGGGAGCGCTCTGGCGGCCAACGGTCTTGCTGCAAGCGCCTTCATGGTAACAAATACTGCAGCGGCAATGGCTGCGCTCTCCTGGGTATTTGCCGAGTGGATTCATCACGGCAAACCGACCATGCTGGGAGCAGTCAGCGGTAGTGTCGCTGGTCTGGTAGCCATAACTCCGGGTTCCGGATTTGTTGGTCCAATGTCAGCGCTGGCAATCGGTCTGGTTGCCGGGATCATCTGTTATTTAGCTGTGAGTGTTTTGAAAACCCGCTTTGGTTATGATGATTCTTTGGACGTATTTGGGGTGCACGGTGTTGGAGGTACCTGGGGCGCGCTGGCGACAGGATTATTCGCTTCCACGGCAGTCAATCCGGCCGGGGCAAACGGCTTGTTTTTCGGCAACCCGGGGCAGCTTCTGATTCAGCTTACCAGCGTAGTAGCAACCTGGGTTTTTGCCGCAGTTCTCACTACCGTGATTTTGAAAGCAATAAGCCTGGTAACCCGGCTCAGGGTGAGTGAAGATGATGAAGAACAAGGTCTGGATCTTAGCCAGCACGGCGAGGATAGTTTTGCAGATCTGGTTATCGGCGCTCCTGCAATACACAGCTTTTCTTTTATGGAAGACAGAGCGACGGTTTTAAAGGAATCATCCGCAGGCATTCAACATTAGGATTGTTTTTCTCGAGAGGAGCGTTAGTAATATGACCAAGATAGAAAGCGTTTTACGCCCGGGAAAGCTGGAGGATGTGAAGAACGAACTGGGCAAATTCGGTATCAAGGGTATGACCGTAACTCAAGTAATTGGCTGCGGTCTGCAGAAGGGACACACTGAAGTATACAGGGGCGCTGAATATAATATCAATCTTATTCCCAAAATAAAGGTTGAAATTGTAATCAGGGATGAAGATGTCGACAAAGTAGTAAATCTTATTTCCAAGGCTGCGCGCACCGGGCAGACAGGAGACGGTAAGATATTTATCTATCCTGTGACCGATGCTGTTCGTATCCGGACAGGTGAAAAGGGAAACGACGCCATTTAGAAAAACTCCTGCAAGCGGCCATCCGTCCGACCTGTGACCGGACGGATGGCCGCATTTATTTTTATCTTATCCTTTGTAAATGACGCAAGATTTGGACAAACTAAATCCCGGGAAATTGCAGCTCTATCTATTGCAGGAGGGAGAAAAATGCGTCCTCTTTGGAAGGGATTCATAACTTTTGGTTTGGTATCTGTGCCGGTTAAACTTTATATCGCCACTCAGTCTAAAAGCATCAGTTTTACACTGAACCACAGGGGATGTGGGCATCCTGTCCAATACCGTAAGTTTTGCGAAGTTTGCGAAAAAGAGATTACACAGGACGACATTTCTTATTATCGGATAGATGAAATATATTTATGCGAGGGCCGGGCAATAACCGTCAAACCGTCCAAAGGGCAAGGTATTATCAATACCGAACGACTTGCGAAGCCGGTAACAGTAGCCGGCTTTAATAACTTTTCTGCCAGGCGGTGGGCATGCGCCTGCCCATACCGAAAGCCCTGGAAGTTATTTTCAAGCCTGGCGCAGCCTGCTTCCGCTTGAACTCAGACTTGTTAACTTTCCGGATAATCTCTCTGACAACGGACGGATCGTATCCCAAAGCAACTATCTCATCGGCGGTTTTATCCTGTTCGATATATGTCTGGAGGATTTCATCAAGCGCGTCGTAAGGCGGAAGAGAATCCTGGTCAACCTGTCCCGGCTTTAATTCAGCTGAGGGCGGTTTTGTCAGGACATCGGCAGGGATAATTTCTTGATTGCGGTTGATAAATGAGGCGAGTTTATAGACCATTGTCTTGGGCAGGTCTGAGATTACCGCCAGTCCGCCTGACATATCCCCGTACAAAGTACAGTAGCCTACCGCCAGTTCTGATTTATTTCCTGTGGACAGAGTGAGGTAACCTTCCCGGTTTGATATAAACATCAGGATATTGCCGCGGATACGGGCCTGGAGATTCTCTTCGGCTAAATCGGAAAGGCATGCGCCTTCTTCGTTGAGAAAATTGAGATAGTCGGCAAACAAACTTTGAATGGGTATCTCCCTGTAAGATATGCCGAGGTTTTTAGCAAGTCCCCGGGCATCGGTAAGACTGCCGGTTGATGAATAGGAAGTGGGCATCGCCACTCCCAGCACATTGTCCTTGCCCAGCGCATCCGCGGCCAAAACCGCAGTAACCGATGAATCGATTCCCCCGCTAAGTCCAACAACAGCTTTGGTAAAGCCTGTTTTTGACAAGTAATCGCGAATTCCAAGAACCAGGGCATAGTAGACGTTTCCTATATCTTCAGGAAGGGGAGAATAGTATTTTCTGGATCCGGGGAAAATATTCTCTCCTGTTATGTGGAGATTCCCTGCTTCAATATTGTTATTTTCATATTCCAGGAAGATCAGGTCCTCACAAAAGCTGCCTGCCCGGTGAGCGACTGTTCCGCTCGAATTTACCGCAAAACTGGTCCCGTCAAAAATAAGCTCGTCGTTTCCTCCAATCTGGTTTACATAAATAAAAGGTTTGCCATATTTTTGGGCCATTTTTTGAAGCATGTCCAGGCGCAGGTTAATTTTACTGTAATGATACGGGGAAGCGGAAATGTTGATAATCAAATCCGCTTCCTCTTCAATTAGTTTTTCAACGGGGTCAATAGGATAGAGGTGTCTGTTCCAGTAGTCCTTGTCGTTCCAAACGTCTTCACAGACAGTTAAACCGAATTTAACTCCCTTAAATAAAACAGGTTTGTGATTGTCGCCCGACTTGAAATACCTGCTTTCGTCAAAAACGTCGTAGTCTGGGAGGAGTGTCTTGTCCTGACGGCCTGCCAAAGATCCATGGGTGTAAAGCAGAGCTGAATTATAAAGATCCCCGTTTTCCCTGATCGGCGCGCCGACAATAATCGCCACTTCATCACTGTAGGGGATTATATATTTATCAAGAGCAAACTCGACCTCTTTTAAGAAGTCTTCGCGAAACAAAAGGTCACGGGGCGGGTAACCCGTCAAAGCCAGTTCCGGAAAAATTGCCAAATCAACATTTTTGTTGCGGCAGATTTTGATTATACGAGAGATTTTAGCTGCGTTATGTTTTATATTGCCGATTGTGGGATTGAGCTGTGCCAAAGCAATTTTCATCCGTGTAAAGTCCTTCTTTCAAAATTAAATGTCGAAGTAAAGATCATATTCATATGGATGCGGTCTTGTCTTGACTTCCGCTATCTCATCTTTTCTCTTAATCTGAATCCATTCATCGACTACATCCTGAGTAAAAACGCCGCCGCAGAAAAGGAAAGAATAATCCTTTTCAAGAGCGTCAAGTAATTCCAGGAGAGATCGAGGCAATTTTGATATTTTACCCGCCTCCCCGGGGTGTAATTCATGGATCTCCTGATCAACTGGATTGCCCGGGTCAATTTTATTATGCATACCGTCGAGTTGCCTGCAGGCGGCCTCCTTTCTTTGTGAATCTGCCCCCAGTGGAAAAAAATAAAAAACCGTCTTAAATCAGGTCAACTTCGACTTGTTTAAGACGCCTTTGTCATTATAAAATTCAGCGTAATTTTGAATGCTGTTAATTCACTTTTAACATAATGGTATTTTAAAGTCAATGATTTTCGGAAAGGAAAAGTATTGATACATAATTTACCGTTTTTTTCGGGCTTATTTTTATAAAGACGCCGCATAGGATAAAAAAAACCGGTAAATGAGTTTGGACGATATTTTTGAATCATGTCTGTCCTGGTAAGAAATAAATTGAAACGGAGGATTTGCCATGTGTGGGATAACGGGCTGGATAGATTGGGGGACAGATCTGACTTTTAAACAACCTGTTGTTGAAGAGATGAATAAAACACACTCTTTTCGCGGACCGGACGCCGCCGGAATTTGGGTATCTCCCACAGCTGTCCTGGCTCACCGCAGGTTGACTGTTGTCGATCCGGAAGGCGGGGGGCAGCCTATGGTCCGGCAAAGCGGCGCCAATAAATATATCCTGGTCTATAACGGGGAACTGTATAATACTGCTGAACTGCGTCAGGAACTGGAATCCCGCGGCTACATGTTCGAAGGGTATTCGGATACTGAAGCGCTTCTGTTCTCCTTTATTGAATGGGGCGCCGGTTGTTTACGGCGTTTTAACGGGATTTTTGCCTTTGCCATCTGGGATGAGTCCAGGCGGAGGCTTTTTTGCGCCCGTGACCGGCTGGGAGTAAAACCATTCTTTTACGCTCAACGCGGCAGCGCTTTTCTGTTCGGATCGGAGCTGAAATCCCTGCTTGCTCATCCGCTGGTTGAACCCGAGATAGACGCTCAAGGCTTGGCCGAGATATTTGTGATGGGACCCGCCAGGACCCCCGGATGCGGCGTATTCCGGGGGATTGAAGAACTTAAACCGGGATACTGCCTTATCTGTCATCAGGACGGTATTCAACCGCGGCAGTACTGGTCTCTGGAAAGCAGGCCGTTTGAAGATACCCTGACTAATGGTGTAAATAAGGTGTACGAACTTCTGGAAGATACGGTAAACCGTCAGCTGGTTTCGGATGTGCCTGTTTGTGTATTTCTTTCCGGCGGTCTAGACTCAAGCGCAATTTCGGCTTTTGCCTCAGATGTTTATGCACGGTCCGGAAGGAGTCCTCTGCATACCTACTCGATAGATTATCTAGAAAATGACCTCTATTTCAAGCCGAACTACTTCCAGCCGGATCCCGACACGCAGTGGGCTTTGATGGTTTCCGGTTATCTCGGAACAAAGCATCACCATGTGACTATCAATACTCCCGGGTTGGTGGATGCGCTAACCAGGGCCGTGACGGCCCGCGACCTGCCCGGCATGGCTGATATTGACGCTTCTTTATATTTATTCAGCAAGGAAATAAAAAAGGATGCTACGGTAGCGTTGTCCGGAGAGTGCGCGGATGAAATTTTCGGAGGATATCCATGGCTGCACAACGAAAGAGATCTCAACGCCGAAACTTTTCCCTGGATACGCATGGTTCCCGAGCGGGCAAACATACTTTCTACCGAAATCCGAGGACTTATCAAGCCTCAGGAATATGTCGCCCGCAGATTTGAAGAGGCAGTAGGGGAAGTACCCTTTTTACCGGGAGAGGATCCTTTGGAAGCGAGATCACGCAAAATGCTCTTCCTTACGATGACGAGGTTTATGCCTATGCTCCTGGACCGGAAGGACCGGATGAGCATGGCTGCCGGTCTTGAAGTGCGCGTTCCTTTCTGTGATCACCGTCTGGTGGAGTATGCCTGGAATATTCCCTGGCTGATGAAAAGCTGCGACAACATGGAAAAAGGCATCTTACGCCGGGCGCTGGCCGGTGTCCTGCCTGAACAAGTACTTTTGCGCAAGAAAAGCCCCTATCCTAAAACACATCACCCGGATTACCTCGCGGCTGTCCGTAATTTGCTGGCGGAAACCATCAACGATCCTGCCTCACCGCTGGGGCGCCTGCTTGACCGGTCTGCCCTGGATAAAATAATAGCCACCGATGCGGCATGCTTTAACCCGGCGTGGTTCAGCCAGTTAATGGGCGGCGCGCAGCTTTTTGCCTACCTGATCCAGGTTGATTTCTGGCTGCGGGAATATAAGGTTTCGATTAAAGCTTGAGTTCCTCCAGCCTTCTGACACGCTCCGCAATCGGCGGATGGGTGCTGAAAAGGCGGGTAAATGATGCGCCGGAAAGCGGGTTGACAATGAACATGTGCGAGGCGGCGGGGTTAACCTGCATCGGGATGCGGTTAGCGCTCCGTTCCAGTTTTAACAGGGCGTTGGCCAGCCCTCCGGCCTGTCCCGCTATGCGCGCTCCCGAGGCGTCCGCCTGGAATTCCCTCGTTCTTGAAATAGAAAGCTGAATTAAAGTCGCCGCCAGCGGCGCCAGGATAATCATCAGCAAAGTAGCGGCAAGGCCAAGGAAACCGTTGTCGTTATCATCGTCGCCCCCGCCGAAGATAAGGCCCCACTGAAGCATATTGGCGATCATGGTTATAGCGCCGGCTATCGTCGCCGCGATTGTTCCAATCAGGACATCACGGTTCTTTACATGGGCAAGTTCGTGCGCAAGAACACCTTCTATTTCACTTCGGTTCAGTACCTGCATCAATCCCTCGGTAACCGCCACGGCGGAATGCGCAGGATTGCGGCCTGTGGCGAAGGCGTTGGGCTGAGACGAAGGTGTGATGTAAACCTTGGGCATCGGCAGACCCGCACGCGCGGTTAAATTGCGTATTATATCGTAAAGCTCGGGCGCCTCATGTTCGGCCACGGGTTTTGACCTGGTCATCGAAATAGCTATCCGGTCACTGAAAAAGTAGCTGAAAAAGTTCATTGCCAGCGCAATAATAAAGAAAAGCAAAGCTCCGGATCTGCCATTGATCAGATTTCCGATTAAAACCAGCAGGATTGTAAGCAACCCCATCAATAACCAGGCTTTAAAGTTGTTCACGATCTTTAACAGCCTCCTGTTCTTAATAATCACTTTTATTTTATTTTCCATGTCTGAATCTATCTATACTATTATAGCCCGAAAGGATTCTGTATGGCAAGGTGATTCTATTACATTATTATTATTATTATTATTATTATTTAATCTCCCGCTGCTGTTATTCAAAGCAAATTGCTTTATTAACCCGAAAAAACTTCCTCTGTACAAATCTGGACGTAATTGTTAAAATGGTTGCGTAAAGTTTGAATTAGATACTGAAGGGAGGTTAAATTACTTATCGGGTTAATCATAGATGAAGCGCTCGAGGTAGTAAGAAATTTCCAACAGCATCTGCAAGGGAGGGGAAAAGACAAAGTTTTCAACAGCAGGGATAAGACATTATAGAAGCTAAAAGATTAGTTTTACTATTAACCGGTTGAACTAAACTCAAGAGGGAGGAAGAGCATGAAGATTTTAGTCTTATTGAAACAAACTTTTGATACGGAAGCAAAAATTTCGATAGAAGGCGGTAAGATCAGCCGCTCTGGTGTCAGCATGATCATCAACGCCTATGATGAATTTGCTGTTGAAGAAGCCCTGAAAATTAAGGAAAGTTTAGGCGGAGAAGTTACAGTAGTCAGCACAGGGGACGATGGGGTACAGGATGCCCTGCGGCAGGCTCTGGCCATGGGCGCAGACAAGGCTGTTCTTATTAATCCGGGGACTGACGATGTAGATGAATTTACAGCAGCAACCGTTTTGGCGAAGGCTGTTTCCGGAATGGAATACGACCTTATTCTTGCCGGCTGGCGTGCTGTTGACGACGGTTCAGCTCAGGTAGCGGGCCGTGTGGCGGAAATCCTTGGAATTCCTATTGCCAAATTGGCTTCCAAGATAGATGTTGAAGCGGGCAAAGCGACGGCGACCTGCGAAATAGAAGGCGGCACTGAAGTAATCGAACTGCCTCTGCCGGCGATTATTACCGCTCAAAAAGGCTTGAATGAGCCCCGTTATCCTTCCATGAAAGGCATTATGCAGGCTAAAAAGAAGCCCATGGATAAGAAGGGCTTAGGCGATCTCGGCCTGGATGCCGGCGCAGTTGCGGTTATATAATAGATGGCAAAAGGAATTTTTGTATTTGCAGAGGTTAAAGACGGAAAAGTAAAAAAGGTAACTTATGAATTGTTATGTGCGGCGCGCAAAGCAGCCAACGCATTGGGCGAGGAAGTATGCGCGATTATGGCCGGGAAAGGCGTTTCCGGATTAGCCGCCGCTCTTGGCGAATACGGCGCCGATAAAGTATTTGTCGCAGAGAGCGACGCTTTGGAAAAGTTTACTACCGATGCGTTTACGAACGTAATTGGATCCATACTGCAAGAGCAGCAGCCCAGCGCCTTCCTGTTAGGTTTTTCAATTCGCGGCCGTGATTTGGCGGCACAGTTGGCCCAGCGTCTGGGGACCGGCGCAGCAAGCGACTGCATTAACGTTGAAGTAGAAAACGGGCAGCTTGTTTTCACCCGTCCCATTTATGCCGGTAAGGCTGTCATTAAAGTATCCATTCCGGAAGCTCGTCCGGCTATCGCAACAATACGTCCCAATGTTCTGCCGATAGACGCCCCCGCGGCCGGCAAAACAGCCGAGGTTGTGGCTGTTTCAGCAAATGTCGGAGATGTCCGCCAGGTTATCAAGGACATCGTGCTCCAGGTAAGTTCCCGCCCCGAGCTCACTGAGGCTGATGTTATTGTTTCAGGCGGCCGCGGCATGAAGGGCCCGGAGAACTTCCCCATCCTGGAAGCTTTAGCCGATGTAGTCGGCGCTGCTGTGGGCGCTTCCCGCGCAGCTGTCGATGCGGGTTGGGTTCCTCAGAGCATTCAGGTCGGACAGACTGGAAAAACAGTCTCCCCGACACTTTATATTGCCTGCGGTATCTCAGGAGCTATCCAGCACCTTGCTGGAATGGGTTCATCCAAATGCATCGTTGCGGTTAACAAGGATCCGGAAGCCAACATCTTCAAAGTAGCCGATTTCGGTATTGTCGGAGACCTTTTCAATGTTGTGCCGATTCTTACTGCTGAATTTAAAAAGATCTTAGCTTAATCTTTGCTGAACAGTTAAAAGAATCTTGACACACGAACGTAAAATTGTTAAATTATAAAGTAAATGTTATAATTAAATCGCGATGATAGGGAATAGTAAGCGCCGTTAAGTAAAGTCGCAGAGAGCCTCCGGCTGGTGCAAGGGGGTCTTTACACGGTGCTGAACTCCCCCTGGAGATGCCGGCCGAAATTTTAAAGAGTAGGCTCGGACGGAGCTTTCGCCGTTAAAAGAAAGGGAGTATCGGAAAGGTTGTTCTTTTCCCGTACTTTATAATAAGCGAGCGGCTAGATGTGTTTTATTGATCTTAGCCGTTAAGTTGAGTGGTACCGCGAAGAAATCCCCTTCGTCTCAACGGGACGAAGGGATTTTTATTTTTCCAAATAGGCTCAGTATTATTTACAGGAGGCAGGATCAATGCGTAAATTATATGTTTTTGACACTACCCTAAGAGATGGGGAACAATCCCTGGGGATAACCCTTAATATCCGGGAGAAACTTGAAATTGGAAGGCAGCTTGTCCACCTGGGTGTCGACGTTATTGAGGCCGGTTTTCCCGCTTCCTCGCCGGGAGATTTCAAGGCGGTTGAACAATTAGCCAGGGAAATTAAGGGTGTTACAATTTGCGGACTTACCCGCGCCGTAATCAAGGATATCGATCTCTGCTGGGAAGCGTTGAAGGATGCGCAGCAGCCCAGGATACACACTGGCCTGGCCCTGTCTCCGATTCACCGGCAGTTTAAGTTGGGTGTTACACTGGAACAAGGCATAGAAATGGCCGTCGGCGCCGTAAAGCATGCTAAAAAATTTGTTCAGGATGTGGAATATTACTCCGAAGACGCCTTTCGTACCGAACCGGAAATACTGGCCCGGGTTGTTTCCGGTGTGATTAAGGCGGGAGCTACGGTTATTAATATACCCGATACGGTCGGTTATGCGATGCCCTGGGAATACGGGGAACTGATCACCTGGTTAATGAACAACGTTGAAGGAATGGATAAAGTTATCGTAAGCGTTCACTGCCATAATGATCTTGGAATGGCTACCGCCAACGCATTGGCGGGAATAAAGGCAGGCGCTTCACAAGTCGAGGGAACGATCAATGGAATCGGCGAGCGTGCGGGTAATACAGCCCTTGAAGAGGTAATCATGTCAATTTATACGCAGCCATCCCGCTTTGGAATCAATACCACTGTTAATTACAAGGAGATAGCCCGGACCAGCAGGCTGGTTTCAAAAATAACCGGTGTCCAGGTCCCCGCGCATAAGGCGATTGTAGGTGAGAACGCCTTTATGCATGCCTCGGGCATCCATCAGGACGGGGTTTTAAAGGAAAGGTCAACCTATGAGATTATTGACCCTTCGGTGATCGGTATTTCTCAAAATAAAATTGTGCTGACGGCAAGGTCTGGCCGCCATGCTTTGCGGCATTGCCTGGAGGAACTCGGGTACCAACTGGAGGAATCTGCTTTAAATAAAGCATACGAGAATTTTTTAATTCTCGCAGACCAGAAGCAGGAAATTTTTGACGAAGACCTTCATGCCTTAATGGGCAATAAGGAAGGGACGAACGGCGGCGAGAATATTATTTTGAAAAGCTTTTCGGTAAGCACGGCGGGTCCTTCCAGGGCTATGGCCACGGTTGAACTTGACTTAAGTGGCAATGTTATTACGGACGCAGCCTGCGGCAACGGCCCTGTTGACGCTGTTTTTAACGCTATCGACCGTCTTGTCGGATGTGAGGTTACACTGGAAGATTATTCTTTAAAATCAATAACCAAAGGAAAAGACGCCATGGGGGACGCGACAGTCAAAATAAAGACAAACGACTCCAGGCTATATGTCGGGCACGGGCTCAGCACAGACGTAATCGAGGCCAGCGCAAAAGCATATGTAAATGCGCTGGCTAAAGCCGTAGCCCAGCCGGTTTCCAGTTCTTAGGGCGGATGGAGACGGAGGGTGTAGACCCGGTGGAACATACTGTCAACTTTGATCCCGATCCTTCGGTGAAGGTGGGCCATGCGACAAACAGCAAGGCCCTTACGGGTTGTACAGTTATTATTATAGAAGACGGCGCTGTGGGCGGGGTGGATGTCCGGGGTTCCGCTACCGGCAGCCGTGAGATAGAACTGCTTAAGCCCATGCAGCGGGTTGACCAGGTGCACGGTTTACTGCTTACAGGCGGGAGCGCCTTTGGCTTGGATGCTGCCGGCGGAGTAATGGCTTGGCTGGAAGAAAGGAAAATAGGTTTTAAGACAGCGGCGGGGTTTACTGTGCCTATCGTTCCCGCCGCTGTCTTGTTCGACCTCGGGATTGGGGACTGCCGCGTCCGGCCCGATAAGGCCATGGGTTATGAGGCGTGCTGCAATGCAAAAAGCGGGTATGTCGAAGAAGGGAATGTCGGAGCGGGAACAGGCGCGACGGTTTGTAAAATACTGAGCAAGGATTACCGTATTAAATCAGGCCTCGGGGCCTGGTGGGAAGACCTTGGAAACGGATTGACAGTGTCTGCTGTTGTTGCGGTCAATGCTCTGGGTGATATCCTTGATGAGAACGGAAAGCTGATGGTTGGGCCAAGGGACAGGAAAACGGGACAGATGTATTCCACAATGTCCGTCTGGAAGAAGGGAGTATCCTGCTCGTGGAATTCTCAAGACCCGGGTGTCGGTATAAATACGACTCTTGCCGCTGTTGTAACTTCTGCTTTGTTAACCAAAGAGCAGGCAAGTAAAGTTGCCCAGATGGCCAATACAGGCCTTGCCCGCTGTATCGAGCCCGCGCACACGGAATATGACGGGGATATTACTTTTGCCCTCGCCACCGGAAAAGTTCCCGCAGATGCGAGCCTGATCGGCGCATTTGCGGCCAGGGTACTGGAAACGGCAGTCCGCAGGGCTATCCGCGCCGCCTGGCCGGTGGACGGGATTCCCGCTTACCGGGACATCTGCAAAGAAGTTGAGCGGTGACAATGGACACAAGGGAATGTCCTGTGTCCCCTTGTGTCACGGGTATAATATGCTGCCTGCCTTGCCTTCTAAAGCAGCGCCGCTTGGTCCTGTTCGAAGCGAACCGTTGGAGTTGCCGGCACGGGCGCCTGAGCGAACTGTGACAATGATGTCCTGAGGCGAACTTGAGCACGTAGGCAGTTCATGCAGACAGTTGAGGATGATATCGAAATTAAATACAATCCATATTACTACTGACAGGGGGGACAAGTTCTTGTATAAATATAAAGTTATAGCCACAATAGTTGAAATCAGGGGCGAAAACGGTTGCTCTTACGGTCATAAAGTCGGCGACAGTTTTGAATTCTCTCAGTATATGCCCGGCGGCCTCTGCCAGTTTGCATATGATTCGCTGCGCTCTGCGGTTGCGGCATTGCTTTATGGAGGAAATTTTCCCTGGGCGCAGAATAGTGAAGTTACAACTTGGGCTTGTCCCGATCCTGACAACACTGTTATCTTTGAATTGCGGCGGCTCCCGGCGGAATAGCGCAGCTAAGCTTTGCATTTTTAAAGGAGGTTTTTGATTTTTGGAAATTTACGTGGTTAAAACACTTCTGGTTCTTGTCAGAGGCGACATCACGCAACAGGATACGGAAGCGGTTGTCAACGCGGCCAATTCAAGTTTGATGGGCGGCGGCGGGGTTGACGGGGCAATCCACAGGGCCGGTGGTCCAAAAATACTTGAAGAATGCAAACAGATAGTCGCCAGGCAGGGAAGGCTGCCTGCAGGTGAGGCGGTGATTACCACCGGGGGCAATCTGAAAGCCAGATATGTTATTCACACGGTTGGTCCTGTCTGGAGAGGCGGGAACAGCGGGGAAGACGAACTGTTGAGGAGTTCCTGCCTGACCAGCCTGTCTTTGGCGTGGGAGAAAGGTATTTCCACGATTTCATTTCCTTCGGTAAGCACCGGGGCATATGGCTTTCCCATCAAACGTGCCGCCAGAATAGCGCTTTCCACAGTTTTTGATTTTTGCCAGAACCATCTGGTCAAAGAGATCCGGTTTGTGCTTTTTAGTGAGCAGGACCTTAAAATATACGAGGATGTGTTGAGATGCCTGGTTTAGCAAAAGGTGATCCACAGGGAGACAGGGAACTTTTAAAAGAACTGGTCAGGGAAAGGTCCTTTAGATTTGGCAGCTTTATTCTTTCCAGCGGGAAGGAAAGTACTTGTTATTTTGACGGAAAACAAGTAACCCTGCATCCTCAGGGGGCATACCTGGTAGCCAGGGCTATTCTTGAAAAAGTCAAATATATTCAAATCCAGGCTATAGGAGGCCCTACTCTGGGGGCTGATCCGATGGTTGGCTCGTTGGCGCCGGTTCTTTACCTGGAAGGGATGGACGTTAAGTTGTTTATCGTCCGCGAGGCGGTAAAAAAGCACGGTACAAAAAGGGTTATTGAGGGGCCGCAGCTTACAGCAGGCGATCGTGTGGTTGTTCTTGACGATGTTATCACCAGCGGGGGGTCAATTATTAAAGCGATTGAAACCGTCCGGGAAGTTGGCTGTAAAGTTGTTAAGGTGGTGACCTTAGTCGACCGCCGCGAGGGAGGGACGGAAAAGATTGAAAAGATGGGCATCGAAGTAGATCCCATCTTTAACATCAAGGATTTTGTATAGGGATTTTATACATTGAACCGGAAGTTAATTATGTCCCCGTCTTCGACGATATATTCTTTTCCTTCCAGCCTTGACATTCCTTTTTCCTTCACTTTGTTCACCGAGCCAAGTTCAAACAAATCACGGTATTTAGTCACTTCAGCCCGGATAAAACCCCGTTCTATATCTGAATGTATTTTTCCCGCAGCCTGCCTGGCATTGGTTCCCCGGCTTATTGTCCATGCCTTCACCTCGTCGGGACCAATCGTAAAGAAGGAGATGAGGTTTAACTGCTGATATGCGGCTCTGGACAGCCGCGCCGTCCCAAGTTCCCCAACATCAAGGTCAGTTAGAAACATTGCCTGCTCGGCGGGGTCAAGCATACCAATCTCCATTTCAAGCTGTCCGCAGATTTCGATTACAGTTGTCCCGCGCGTATCCGCAAGGGCTTCAAGTTCTGTCTTCCCGGGATAACTTTTTTCTTTAAATTGGTTTTCGTCAGTGTTGACGACAACTATCTGAGGTTTTTCGGTAAAGAAGCTGGGGATCATCAGCATCGCCCGTTCTTCCCCGGTAAGGCCGGCTTTAGCGGGAGTTACACCTGTTTCCATGGCCGAGCGGCACTTTTTTAACAGCGGCAGTTCCGCCGCAGATTCTTTGGTAATCTTTTTACCTCCCTCAATGCGCTGGATTCGCTTTTCGACAATGTCAAGGTCGGCGAGGAGAAGTTCAAGATCAACCGTTTCAAGATCCCTTAAAGGATCAATATTGCTGTAAACGTGCGGCAATTCCGGGTTATCAAAGGTGCGGACAATCTGAATCAGCAGATCGACATTGCGGATTCCGTCAAGGAACTGGTTGCCGCCGCCCTTTCCCTGGTTTGTCCCGCTGGTCAGCCCGGGAACATCACTGCACATGATTTGTGCGTAAACTGTCCGGCGGGGGTTGCACAGCTGGGTCAAGAAATCAATTCGCGGGTCAGGAACTTTGGCCGCTCCCGTATTTGTTTCGAATTTACCGGACATGAAATCGCTGGTCTGTGCTCCGGTCTGGGTCAACAGGTTGAAGATAGTTGTTTTTCCAACCGCCGGAAGGCCTACCAATCCGACTGTCAGCATTTTTATAGCCTCCTTTGATGCGGCCTTTTTTAGATTTTAATACAAGTCTTTACGCAGGCGCCTCAGCAAAGGAAGTTCCTGCCGGACTTTCTCAAGGCGCTGCAGATTGATTTCCGAGTAGATTATTTCTTCTTCTTCTCCGGCTTCGGCCAGTACTTCCCCCCAGGGGCCGCAGATCAAGGAATGCGCATAGCCGATAAAGCGTTCGGAATAATCACGTGCGGCGGCAGCGCCGACTGTGAAAACCTGGTTGTCGATTGCCCTTACCTGGAAGGTGATTTTCCAGTGAACCTGGCCTGTTGTGAACGTAAATGTGGCGGGTATGATTACAACCTGGGCGCCTTTTAAAACCATCTGGCGGATAAGTTCGGGAAAGCGGATATCGTAGCAGATGGCCACACCGATGCTGCACAGTTCTGTCCGGATTACGGTGGATTGATTTCCGGAGTCAAGCGTGCTGGACTCCCGGATTTTTGATCCCCCGGGCAAGTCTACATCAAAAAGGTGTGCCTTTCTGTGCCTTCCCAACAATCTTCCGTCCGGATCAAAAACAAAACTTGTGTTGTAAAGGCAGCCGTTTTCCCTTTCAGGAATGGAACCGCCAACGATGTAGACAGAATTTTCTTTAGCGGTTAAAGAAAGCATTTCCAGCGACGGGCCGCCCGGGTAGCTTTCCGCATATTCGGGGAACAGTTCCGCCCTGTAGGGGCAGTTGAACATTTCCGGCAGAACCACCATTTGGGCGCCGTTTTCTACAGCCTCGGCAATCATCAGCCGGGCTTTGGACAGGTTCTTTTCTTTTTCTTTTTCTTTTTCTACCTTCAGCTGGCAGCAGGCCAGTCTGAAAACATCACTCAATGATTTGGTCCCCCTAACAGTTTTTACTCAACAATGCTAATCAAGAAATGAACCGAGTTCATCTCCTCCATAAGCTTTTCAAGGCTTAAGCTTGTTTGATCAAGTTCCGGCTGGAGATCGTCTAATTCTTCCTGAGAGGAACTGTTTCCTTCATTTGCGCCCCCGGAATAATTGTTCGGCGCTGTTAATTTTTCTTTTTCCTGCCGGAGCTTTTCCTCCTGTTCTTGTAAGATTAAGTATTCTTCAGTTATATCCTGTTCCTCCTGCTTTTTATCAGAAATTTCTCCCAGTAATTCAATTCCAGTTAAAGCCCCGGTTGTTTTTTCAAAAGGGGCAATCAGTTCCAGCTGTGTGCCGTTATCCCGGGCCGGCGCAAATTTCAGCTCGCCGCCCAGTTCACTGGCGAGTGTATTTAACCTGGTGATTGTCTCTTCCTTTTTGTCCGTTTTTAGTTTCAAGCTGATTTTGGTAATTATCCATTTTTGCTGCTGCGCTTTGTCGCTTTCAAGGGCGGGAATATCCTGAGCCGTAATGGAACCGCCCAAACCGCCACCGCTTTTTAGGGATCGGTTGTCTTCTTCGGGAGATGAAGTGTCTGAATGCGCCTGTTCGTTGTTATCAGGGGATTTTTCTGCCCTCAAAGCAGGCGCTTCCCCGGCGCCGGTGGAGGTGCTTTCGTCAGGGACCTTCTGAGCGGAAGGGGGGGCGGAAAGCGAGATTTTATGTGTTTCGTCTTTTTGAGAAGTTGGTTTTTTGCCGAGCAATTCAACGGGACCCTGCCCGGTTGTTGAACTGTAAATCAGCGAGGAAATTCCCAAAACGAGGACCAGGACTGCAGCCAGTGCGATTCCGGCGCGCAGCCTTTCTCCGGGGAAAAACCATTTAACTGTCTTCTTCTGTTTTTTGGGCCTATCCTCAATCGCTATTTTTTCCGAGACCTGAGCACAGAAATCTTTCGGCGCGGCGACTTCCGGTAAACCATGGATCAATTCCATGGAAGCCCGCAGTCTGGCTAACTCATACCGGCAGTCGGGGCAGGTGCATAAATGCTCTTCCAAAAAACCTTTTTGAGAGGACTTCAGTTCGCCGTCGAGATAGCCGGAAAATAGTTTTTTTGCCTTCGAGCATTTCATGATAGTCTCCTCCTACCCTTTTGACGTCCCGGGAAGCGAAAATGTTCCTATGATAACCTCTGCTTTTTGTTTAAAAGCTGTTCTGGAGCGGTTCAGACGGGATTTTACAGTTCCTACGGAGCATTTCAGAACAGTTGCGATTTCCTCGTATGATAAACCCTGGATCTCCCGCATGATCAGCACCAGCCTGTATTCATCCGGGAGGGCGTTTAAACATTCCTGAACAGCCTCCTGTAGCTCGAGCTGTTCAAGTTTGTTCTCCGGGCAATCGGTCCCTGTTTCTGAAAAAGGCAGTCCGCCTGATGAAGCGGCAATTTCATCCAAAGAAATTTTCGGGCGCCTGTTTTTTTTGCGTAATTCATCACGGCAGATATTAACTGTAATATGATAAATCCAGGTGGAAAAACTGCACTTTCTTTGAAAATCGGACAGGGAGTGATATGTCCTGATAAATGTTTCCTGAGCCAGATCGCCGGCGTCGGCCCAATTTCCCACCATCCGGTAGGCCAGGGAGAGTACTTTATTTTCATAACGGTGAACAAGTTCTTCAAAGGCGCTTAGATCCCCTGACCTGCTTCTGATTACTAAATCATCATCTTCCAGCTCGATTCACCCCCGCAAGGAAAGCGCCAATTGTCTTTATGAAATCAGTTTCATCTCTTAACAATAAAACTTTGTTACTGTATAATCAAGTTAGTTTTGACTTTTCCAGGAACAGGGAAAAGATTTGTGAGTATTCAGGTGGTTTATTAGGATGAGCTTGAGATTTATTCTGGGACGGGCCGGAACAGGCAAGACATATACCTGTTTAAAAGAGATACAGAATCAGATCAATAACGATACCTCTTTCCCTCTTCTATTTCTTGTACCGGAACAGGTCACCTTCCAGATGGAGGTTTCCCTGCTTACCGGCTTAAAAGGCACGTATAGGGCTCAGGTACTCAGCTTCCGCCGCCTGTCCTGGCATATTCTAAGTGAAACAGGCGGGATATCCCGTATACATGTTGGTGAACTTGGCAAACAAATGATTCTTCGCAGGCTGTTGATTGAAAAGCGCAAGGAGTTGAAAGTCTTTCAACAGCTGACTAATTATCCCGGGTTTATCCAAAACCTTTCGAACACTATCTGTGAAGCAAAACAGTATGGTTTAAAGGGTTCGCATTTATCTGATTTGTCAGCCTGTTTTGCTGAAAAAGAAAACATCCTGTCCGATAAGTTAAAAGATTTTGCCCTATTGCTCTCCAGTTATGAAGATTATCTGGGGGAACGGTATCTTGATCCTGACTGTTACCTGGATTTACTTGCTGAAAAAATAGCTATTTCCCGTTTTATGCAGGGAAGCGAGGTTTGGATCGATTGTTTCGCAGGTTTTAATTCCCAGGAATACAGAGTAATCGGAGAACTGCTTAAAGCCGCCCGGAGAGTCAGCATCGCACTCTGCCTGGACAGCCGGACGGCAGCGGACAATCTGGAAGAAACCGACGTTTTTTACCCTGGTCTGGAGGTCCTTGAAAAAATAAAAGCGATGGCCTTCCAGTATGGGATTGCTGCAGAAGAACCTCTCTGCCTGGATAATGAGTTGCCGCCCCGTTATAAGGATGCTTCCTGTCTGGCGCATCTTGAAAAAAATATCCTGGCTCAGAAGGGCGGGCAGTACAAGGATCAGCCGGCGGGAGTAAAACTGATTGCCGCGGCAAACCGCCATGCTGAAGTTGAGGGCGCTGCCCGTGAGATAATCCATCTTTGCCGGGAGAAAGGTTACCGTTGGAAAGATATTTCAGTTGTCCTGCGTAAAGTGGAAATATACCGGCCTTTAATAGACATGGTTTTTAATGACTATGGAATTCCTTACTTTATCGACATTAAACGTGAAATAGGGCATCATCCTTTGGCAGCTTTGATTAAAGCTGCGCTGGAGGTAATCACGAGCGGATGGAGTTACGATTCTGTATTCAATTACTTAAAGACCGGCCTTACGCCTGTCAGTCAGGATGATATCGATATCCTGGAAAATTATGTACTTGCTCATGGAATAAAGGGTTCACGATGGACAGACTCCGAAGACTGGCAGTATGAACGCAGATATACGAAAGAAAGGGAAGAAGATCCCGGTTCTGTGGAAATAAACAGACTAAGTGAAATAAACCGGATCAGGAGGGCGGCTGTAAAGGAAATTGCCGATTTTCAGGCTGCCGTTGCGCAATCCGCAGTGGTCAGGGAAATAACTGCGGCACTATTTGAATTGATTACCAGCCTCAATGTGTTTGAACAATTGAAATTGCTTTCCGAAAAGGCCCGGGAAGACGGCAATCCTGACGCTTCACAGGAGCACACTCAAATTTGGGATGCAATAATAGAACTTTTTGACCAGCTTGCAGAAACGCTTGGCGACGAACGTGTTACAACCGGGGATTATCTGAAGATAATTCAAACGGGGCTGGAAGGAATCCGTTTGGGGATGATTCCTCCCGGGCTGGATCAGGTCCTGATTGCTTCCCTGGACCGTTCGCGAAATCCAAATGTCAAAGCCTGTTTTGTTCTGGGTGTTAATGATGGCCTCTTACCCGCACGTCCTGAACAAAAAGGTTTATTTACTGATTTTGAACGTGAGAATATCGAAGCGGCCGGTGTAATTTTAAGCCCTTCAGGACGGCGGCTGCTTTTCAACGAACAGTTCCTTGTTTACATTGCCCTGACAAGAAGCAGTGAGTTCTTATGGATTAGCTATGCTTTGTCTGATCAGGATGGGTATGCTCTGACTCCTTCACCGGTTATTCAGCGGTTGAAAAAGACATTCCCTGGTCTTGCGGAAGTTTTTCTGCCCGTTTCTCCGCCGGGGACCAAAGACGGGGATCTTCATTATCTAGCCGGGGCGGAGCGATCCCTGGCTTACCTGGCGGTACAGTTAAGAGAATGCAAGTCTTCGGGCAGACTTGCGCCCCTTTGGTGTTCGGTCTACAACTGGTTTGTCAAGCAGCCTCAGTACAGGGACAGGTGCGAAACCATGTTTTCAGGGCTGTATAGTACTAACAACGAGAGCCCGCTGAAAAAAGAATTAAGCCTTTCTCTGTTCGGCAGTCCTCTAAGGACAAGCGTATCGCGGCTGGAACGCTACTACTCCTGCCCTTTCGCCCATTTTTTAACCTACGGGTTAAAATTGAGGGAAAGGGATGTTTTTAAACTGGAAAGGCCAGATTTGGGAGAGTTTTACCATACCTGCCTCAAACTTTTCGTTGAAAAATCACTCCAAGGCAAACAGGACTTAAAAGATTTAAACGGTGAGCAGTGCAATCAGATTGCAGGCGAATTAGTTACCGAGGTAGCGCCCACATTGAGGGACGAAATCCTTTTAAGTACCCCCCGTTACCGCTATCTGACCACCCGTCTTCAAAGAACTGTGGAAAGAGCGGTTTATTCCCTTTCCAAGCACGCCAGCCGGAGCGCTTTTCAACCTGTCGCTGCGGAAGTGTCCTTTTCCAGGCCTGGACAAATCCCCGTCTTTGAGCTGCCCGTTGCAGGGGAATTGAAAATGGAAATTAACGGCCGGATTGACCGGATAGACGCCGCCGAATGGGGAACCGGCCACTACTTGCGGGTGGTCGATTATAAATCAGGCCCTGCAGAACTCAACCTGGTTAAAATATATTACGGACTTCAGCTTCAACTTCTAATTTACCTTGATGTGGCGGTTCGCTTTGCGTGCCGCCTGATTGGCGTTGAGGCTTTGCCGGCCGGAGTTTTTTACTTTAACGTAGCAGATCCTGTAACAGGTGTTTCCAGGCCGCCCCAGCCGGGAGAAATTGAAACTTTGACAGAAAAAAACCTGAAAATGAGAGGTTTAGTCCTTGCCGAACCCGATGTGATCAGGCTAATGGATAAACAGGTAAACGGTTTGTCCAATCTTGTCCCAGCCGGTCTGAAAAAAGACGGAGGCCTTTATAGCAGCCCAAGTATGGTTACTATGAAACAACTGGCTGACCTGCGCGATTTTCTAAGAAAGTTGGCTGCCGCTGCCGGGGAAAGAATCCTGGGCGGTTCGGCGGAAATAAAACCTTACCGTTATAAAAGCCAGACAGCCTGCGCTTACTGCGAATATAAGCCGGTTTGTTCGTTTGATCCTTTGTTGCCTGAAAATGAATACCGGCAGATCCCGGTTCTTGCCAGAGAATATATCTGGAAAGCATTAAGTAAAGGAAGATAAAATGGTTCAGTTCTTAAAACCGGCGCCCCTGATTAAATGGGCGGGGGGCAAAGGCCAACTGATTTTTCAAATCAGGCCTTTTCTTCCCGGACAAACAATAAAGCTTTATCTTGAACCTTTTGTTGGCGGGGGGGCTATGTTTTTTCACCTGCAGCCGTTAAAAGCGGTTTTAATAGACAACAATCCTGAGCTGATTAACTTTTATACTGTGGTCAGGGATAATCTGGAATCTCTTCTTGTCAAGCTTGCCGGGCATGAAAACTCCAAGGAGTATTACTACCGGATCAGGGCGCTTGAACCGGAGGCGATGGAACCGGTCGACCGCGCATCCAGGTTTCTTTACCTTAATAAAACTTCCTACAACGGTCTTTACCGGGTAAATAAAAAAGGCAGGCACAACGTACCTTTCGGACGTTACAAAAACCCCAGGATTATTGATCGGGAAAGGCTCAGCCTGGCTAACGTCCTTTTGCAAACAACCATACTCATTTTCGGAGATTTTAGTTCCGTCCTTGATTTTGCCAAGCCGGGAGCTTTTATTTACCTGGATCCTCCTTATCAACCGCTTTCAACGACCTCGAACTTTACAAGCTATACGTCCGAGGCTTTTAGTGAGCAGGATCAGTACAGACTGGCAAAAGTTTTTAAAAAGCTTGATCAACGTCGATGTTTTGTTATGCTGAGCAATTCGGATACGCCTTTGATCAGGGAAATTTATTCCTCATATAACCAGACAATTCTTTTTGCAAGAAGAGCAATCAACTGTCAGGCCGGGGGCAGGGGTCCGGTCAGCGAACTTCTGATCAGAAATTATGATTAATTTTTCAGATAAAAGGAGGCTTATAGAATGCTTCCCGATGTTTTAACGCTTGATAAAATTACGGGCGCTATTTTGGGCACTTTCACAGGCGACGCGCTTGGTATGCCGGTTGAAGGCTGGTCTTCCCGGGAAATCTCGGAAAGGTATGGGGAAATAACGGAGATTTTGCCAGGACGCCTTAAAGCCGGCAGCTATACGGACGATACGGAAATGATGATCGGGATTGCCGAGTCTTTATTGGAATGCGGGGACTTTAACGATCAGCATATGGCCCTTACATTCTCCAGGAACTTTAATCATGAACGCGGATATGGCCCCGGGACAACACGGGTCCTGCAATTGATTAAAAGCGGAACACCCTGGGAACAGGCTGTACAAAATGTGTTCCCGGGCGGGTCTTACGGCAACGGCGCAGCAATGCGGATTGCCCCGGCAGCCTGTCTCTATGTCGGTCGTCCGGATGAATTAAGGAAGTGCGCCGCCGGGTCTGCCCGTCTGACACATGCCCACCCTCAGGCTGTGGAAGGAGCGGCGCTTCAGGCATCCGCCGTCGCCCTTGCCCTGACCGCCGACAGCCAGTATCCCCTGGATCAGAAAGGTTTCTTGCGCAGCCTGAAAAGTTCACTGCCTCCTGAAGCCGGGGAATACAGGGAGAAACTTGATTGTGCGGGAAAACTGCTGGAAATTGAACCGTCTGTAGATAGAATTGTCCGGGAACTGGGCAATGGTGTAAAAGCTTCTCAATCGGTCTGTACTTCCATATACATATTTTTGGAGAACTACGGCAGCTTTGAAAAAGCAGTTGTCAAAGCAGTCAGCCTCGGCGGTGATACCGATACAATCGGGGCTATGACGGGAGCGATCAGCGGCGCCTATCACGGCAGGAAGGAAATCCCCGGGCGGTGGCTGGATAAGCTGGAAGAAGGGCAAAAGGGCAGGGGCTATGTTGAGGAATTGGCCGCCGGGCTCTGGCTTTTGCTGTCTGACAGCCAAAGCTGTACGTCGCAAATAAAAAAAAGAAAGGAAGATCTTTGATGTCGGATATTAGATGGATGTGCGCTCCTTCCCGGATTGGTGAGTCGGTGGCCTTGTCAGACCGTCTTGACCGGCTTTTTGACGGTTCTTCTGTTTTCGGGAATGCCCAGCCGCTGACTGTGCGGGTACGCGGCGTGATGATCCTGGAAAAATATGATTGGCTGCCCTGGGATAAAAACGACGTCGCCATAGTGACTACATCGCAGTTTGGAAATGAGCCGCCTGTTCAGCGCCTTCACTTTTTACAGCAAAATGTTGAAAAGGGCTGGCAGGGAGATTTCTTCAATGATGTTGTTTTGACGATCCGGGATTTTAATGTGAAAAAAAATATGTTAATCCTCAGGATCCAGGTCTATGACATGGACGGCATTGATCCTGGCTTAATCGAGGCGGTCAGCAATGTGTCGAAAAGCGTCGCCGTAACCTTTCCTCACCTTGCGCCGTATGCGGCTTCTGTTTCTTTCGGATCCTCCGCTCTTTTAACACTGGTTGAAAACATCAATAACCACGATCGGATAATTGATGAGCGTTTGACGCTGGAAGTTGTAGAACCGGAAAAGGGCCATAAACTACTGCAGCCCGGTTATTTTATATGCTTTAACAAACCGGTCGGGGAAGGATTGTCGCTGAACAGCAATCTGACCGTATTGAATCCCGATCAAAGTGTCTTTGAAGGCGCCAGCTACACTGTGCTGGAAGTTGAACGGGAATATCACGGCCAGCCTTTAATGGAAATCGACCAGAAGGCCGCCAAGCTAATCGCCGAGCTTAACGGCAAGGGCCAGAGCGGAAAGGCAGCGCTGGATTTTTTACGGGATACCATAGATTATTACAACAAATATAAAAAGTTGGAACGCATCCGTGAACTGAAGAGTAAAGAGAGTAAAGAGAAACTGAATAACGCGGAGCAGAAACTCCTTCAGGAGCTTGCCGGCGATGCGGAACTGGCGCCTTTTGTAACCGGTATCGTCAATTAGTTGTAAAAAGGGGATATGCCGTTTGTCTGCCGGCATTAACTGGACTGAGGAACAAAAACTCGCCATAAATACAACCGGCTGCAATGTCCTGGTTTCCGCCTCGGCGGGGACAGGCAAGACTTCGGTCCTAGTCGGACGGATTATCAACTTGATTGTCAATCAGGAAAACCCCGTTGATCTGGACCGTCTGCTTGTCGTCACATTTACAAACGCCGCCGCTGCCGAGATGCGCGGCAGAATAAGCCAGGCGTTGGCTGATGAGCTTGACAGAAAGCCTTTTTCCATGCGTCTGCGGCGCCAATTGCAGCTGATCAATAAATCTTCGATTGGTACATTACATTCTTTTTGTCTTGACCTGATCAGACAAAACTTTTTTAAAATAGGGCTTGATCCTGCGATACGCGTACTCGGGGAGGATGAAGCCGCCCTGCTCAGGGCGGCAACTTGCGAAGAGCTGTTTGAATTGCGCTATGACAGCAAGGAAAATTCGATCTTTACCAGTTTGGTTGACTGCTACGGGGGTTCCCGTGATGACAGTGAACTTCAGGGATTGGTTTTACGCCTGTATGATTTTGCCCGGAGCACGCCCAATCCGCAAAACTGGCTTAAGACAGCCGTTAAAAGCTTTTATCCCTCTGCGGATACGGATCTTGAAGACCTTCCCTGGATAAGTGTTTTAAAAAATTATCTGTCCTGCCGGCTTAAAACAATCCTCCAGTTCACGGCAAGAGCGGCTGAATTATGTTTAAAACCTGACGGTCCCCGCGGGTATTTCGGCGCCTTGCAGGATGATTTGGTTAATATTAATAATCTTATCCGCTGCTGCAGCCTTTCCTGGGCGGAGCTGCACAAAGCTTTTCAGGAGATTCAATTTTTACCTTTCAGCCGCGCTGCTAAGGATGTCGGCGAGGAACTGAAGAAACAGGTTAAAGTATTGCGGGAGAGGGGCAAAAGGAATTTAAAAAGTCTGGCTGAGGAGTTTTTCTCGCGGGAACCCGGCGAATATCTTTCCGAACTGGAAACTGTTGCTCCTCTGGTTAACGAGCTGGTTAAACTGGTTCTGGATTTCGATGAAGTATACCGGCAGGTTAAAAAAGCCCAGGGCGTTGTTGATTTCAGCGACCTGGAGCAGTACGCGCTCCAGATTTTAAGCGCTCCGGGGAACGAGCCGGGTGATCTGGTTCCGTCGGAAGTTGCCCTTAAGCTGCAGGAGCGTTTTGACCATGTGCTGGTAGACGAGTATCAGGATATTAATGAGGTCCAGGACGCTGTTTTAAACCTGGTTTCCCGTCAGAGCGCCAGAGGGTCAAATCTTTTTATGGTCGGCGATGTAAAACAGAGCATTTACAGGTTCAGGCTGGCCGAACCCGGGCTTTTTCAAGCCAGGCAGAATGTGTTTGCTTTTTTAGAAAGCGAAACTTGTCAGATAGATAATTGTAATTCCGGGATAAACCTTTGCTTAACGAACAACATGCGGAGCACGAAAAACATAATTGACGGTGTAAACTTTATTTTTACGCTGATGATGACGCCAGGCGTCGGCGAAATTGATTACAGTAAAAGCCCGCTCGAATTTGGCGCGACCCGTCCGTCCGAAAAGCTGACACCATTCTTTTTAAACGACGCCATCGAGTTCCATCTCCTTAATTCCAACCCAAATACTGTTGAATTACCTGATGACGAAGATGTATTGGAAACAAGCGGGGAAAGCATTGGCGGAGAATTACAGGAAGATACCGTTTGGGAATCTTTTGAGGGAATTGAAGGAAGGCGGGTTGAAGCAAGGTATGTTGCCGGCAGGATCAAGGAAATGATTGCTGAAGCGAGACGGGAAGGCAAAAATCTATCATACAGGGATATGGCTGTTTTGATGCGGAGTACCATACAGACGGCAGGAATATTTCTTGAAGAATTTAGTGCGGCAGGTATTCCGGCTTATGCTGAATCTGCCACAGGTTATTTCCAGGCATCCGAAGTAAAGACAATCATTTCCCTGCTTTCTGTGATAGATAACCCAAGGCAGGATATACCTTTAGCCGGTGTTTTAAGGTCTCCCCTTGTTGGTATCGGGGTTGAAGGAATGGCTAAAGTACGCCTTTGCCGGAAAGAAGGCGATTTCTACGACGCAGTACTGGCCGCCGCCGGGATGCCTTCGGATGAATTATCCGGCAGGCTGGTTGCTTTTTTGGCTATGCTGAAACGATGGCGTGCCATGTCGCGCCAGTGCCGTTTACCGGACCTGATTCACGATATATACCGTAAGACCGGTTATTATGATTACGCCGGCGGACTGCCCGGAGGGGATCAGCGTCAGGCCAACCTGCGTGCCCTTTATGACAGGGCCTGCCAGTATGAAGGAACTGTTTTTCGGGGATTATACCGTTTTCTCAAATATATTGAGCGCCTTCAACAGAATAACCGCGACCTCGGTTCCGCAAGAGCGCTTGGGGAAAACGAAGATGTGGTCAGAATAATGAGCATCCACAAGAGCAAGGGTCTGGAGTTTCCCGTAGTGTTTGTAGTGAGCTTGGACAGGCCGTTTAATCTCCAGGATTTGAACAGGAATGTCCTTCTTCATAAAAAGCTCGGCATCGGCCCACAGCTCGTCAATGTGACGGACAGGTACAGTTACCCTACTCTGCCGAAACTGGCTCTAAAGGCTGCCCTCAAAATGGAAACTATAGCGGAGGAACTGCGGGTTCTATATGTTGCTATGACACGGGCCCGTGAAAAGCTTATTTTAATCGGCCGTGTCTCCGATCTCCGGAAAGAAGTTATAAAATGGTCCAATGCCGGAGATTTCAAGGAAAAGCAGCCCTTTGAACCATATTTGATTTCCGCCGGGTCTTTTCTTGACCTGCTGGGCGCCGCCCTGATCAGGCGCCATGATGCGGAAACTCTTTATCAAACTACCGGCCTTAACCTGGATTTGAATACCCTTAATGATCTTTCCCGCTGGGAAGTAAAAATCTGCGGTGATGATTATAAAGTACCGGTTGTGGAAGAGGAACCGGCTTCACAGTCCTCCGGGATACTTGAAAAAGTGCGGAAACTCGAATCTCTGGGCGGGGAATGCGGAGACGAAGAGAAAATAGAACATCTGCTTGGCTGGCGTTATCCTTTAAACTGCTTCTCGGTCAAACCGGCAAAATTAACCGTAACAGGCTTAAGTGAACATTCATTATACAATGATGAGGACAATTCGCAGCTTGTTTCCCCGGAGGAGAAAGCAGCTCACCGTCAGGGCGCCAGGCGGCCGAATTTTTTGCAAAAGACAAATGCCTTGACCGGAGCGGAGAAGGGAAGCGCCGTACATCTGGTTATGCGGCATCTGAACCTGGACGGAAAGTTAACAAGAGAAAGCATCTGTGCTCAAATCGCCGATTTGCAGAAACGGGAAATACTTACGCAAGCCCAGGCCGATGTTGTAAATCCGGATCATCTTCTGGCTTTCTTTGAATCACCGCTTGGCGAAAGAGTGCTTTCGGCAAATAAAATATACCGGGAAACCCCTTTTCTTATAGCTGTTCCTGCTCATGAGATATATCCCTGCTCTGTTGAAGGTGATTCTCTGTCCGAAAAAAGCCTGGCTGCATCCACGGCCTTTGTTGAGCAGACAGTTGTAGTTCAGGGCATTATTGACTGTCTTTTGGAGGAAGAGGGGGCCCTTGTAGTTATTGATTATAAAACAGATTATATAAGCTCCGGTAATTGGGAAAGGATGAAAGAACTGGCGGGGCGCTACCGTATCCAAATTGAAATGTATGCCAGGGCTGCCCAATCTGTCTTAACGCTGCCTGTCAAAGAAAAATTTTTGTACTTTTTTGGAGCTGGACCATACAGGTTGTAAATACAGTTTCTTTACGGTAAAGTTATAGGGTAGTATAATTGTGCCTGGCAAATATGTTTAAGGGAGCTGTATTATGGAACAAATTCGTGTTCGTTTTGCGCCAAGCCCTACGGGGAACCTTCATATAGGGGGAGCAAGGACGGCGCTGTTTAACTGGCTTTTTGCAAGAAAAAACAGCGGTGTTTTTGTCCTTCGCTTAGAGGATACAGACCTGGAAAGGAACCTTGAGGAAGCTGAAGCGGGTATTTTTAGCTGCCTTAACTGGCTTGGCCTTAACTGGGATGAAGGACCGGGCTCAACAGGTTTATCAGGTCCGTACAGGCAGTCGGAGAGGTTTGGCTTATACGGGGACCAGGCAGACCGCCTGTTGAAGAGCGGCGCAGTTTATAAATGTTACTGTACGCCGGCGGAGCTGGCCCAGCAGAGGGAACAGGCGCAGAAAAAAGGCCTTGCGCCGCGCTATGACGGAAGGTGCCGCCTGCTTAGCCGGGAGGATCAGCTGGAACGGGAAGCCAGGGGTATCAGCCCCGTACTGCGTGTGAAAATGCCCCAGGAAGGCACAACAGTAGTGCACGATTTAATCAGGGGCGCCGTTGAGTTTGAGAATAAGACCATGGATGATTTTATCATTGTCAAGTCAAACGGCCTTCCAACCTATAACTTTGCCTGTGTTGTAGACGACAGTCTTATGCGCATAACTCATGTTATCCGCGCCGAAGAGCATCTTTCCAACACTCCCAAGCAAATACTGCTTTACAGGGCGCTCGGGTTTAATGAACCTGTTTTCGCGCATGTGCCGATGATTCTTGCGCCTGACCGCTCCAAACTATCTAAACGGCACGGAGCGACGAGTGTTGATGAATTCCGCCTGGACGGTTTTTTTCCTGAGGCTCTGGTAAATTATCTGGCCCTGCTTGGCTGGTCGCCGGGTGATGACAGGGAGATGATGACTGTGAATGAAATCATCAATTTGTTTTCTCTCGAAGCAATCTCTAAATCGGCGGCTATATATGACACAAAAAAACTGACCTGGTTAAATGCGCAGTATTTATGCTCGTTCGAACCGGAAAGAGTTGCCCGGGAAGTGGTTCCGTTTTTACAGGCACGCGGTTTTATTAAAGGTGATCCGGACGAAGAAACATTCGCTTATATTAAAAAAGTTTCCGAAGTGGTGCGTACCCGGGTGCACACACTAGTTGAACTGGCTGACGCATCCTCTTATTTTTACATAGATGATTTTGACTACGATGAAAAGGGAGTAAAAAAGTTTTTTAACAGGGAAGGGACGGCTGAATTGCTTGATCAAGGAAAGGAAGCAATTAAAACGATCCCCTGCTTTGATCTGCCTGGTGTAGAAATGGCTTACCGGAATTTAATAGAAAATCTCGATATTTCCGGCGGGTCCTTGATACATCCGACGCGCCTTGTTCTTTCCGGTAAAACAATGGGGCCGGGACTGTTTGATATAATGGTTACCCTGGGTAAAGAAAAATGCGTTGAAAGGCTGGAAAAGGCAGTCTGCTGGCTTAAGAAAAGGTAAATATTTGTATATTTGCGGCATAAGATGCTGCAATAATGAAATAATAAGTTCGTTATTCCGAAATGAGGGAGGAAAAAGATCATGCGGATCTATGTAGATCAAGAGTTATGCATCAGCTGCGGCAGTTGCGTAGACATCTGTCCGCTGGTTTTCGACTGGAATGGCGATGAAAAAGCATATACCATAGTGGAGGAAGTCCCTTCGGAATTGGAAAGTGATGCTCTTGAAGCTCTGCATAACTGTCCTACAGAGGCTATCCTGGAAAAATAGAGGAAACGGATGAAGAAATTCCGTATTTTACACTTGATTCGCCCAGCCGCCGGGGGGATGAAAAACCACCTGCTTTCCCTTTTAAGGCACTGTGACAGGGATTTATTTGATCCTATAGTGGCTTGTCCCGGATATATGGCCAGAGATTTGACTTCATTAGCTTTTAAGACCATTGAGCTGCCCATCCGGGGTGAACTTTCTCCGTTAAGTGATTTACGTGTTGTAAAGCAACTGGTCAGTATCTTAAAAGATGAGAGAATAACTATTCTGCATGCGCACAGTTCAAAGGCCGGACTTGCCGGACGCGTGGCGGCTAGATTGGCGGGTACTCCGCTTGTCTTTTTAACCGTGCACAATTCAATTTTTTATGAAGAGTGGCCTTTCTGGAAGAAATCTTTGTTTGCTTTTGCCGAACGGCTGCTGAACAGGTATACCGACCGGTTAATTACTGTTTCTGAAGCCTTGCGCGATGAACTAATCAAAAGAGAAAAACTTGATCAAGACAAGGTTGTAACAATTCAGAACGGAATCGAAACAGAATTGTTTGAAACACAGGTAATGCGTTGTTTTACCCTGCGAAACCTGGATCTTCCCCTTTCAGGACAGGTTGTCGGCATGGTTGCCCGTCTAGCTTCCCAGAAAGGGGTAACTTATTTTTTAAAGGCCGCCGCTATGCTGGCCAAGGATTACAATGTTAATTTCGTTGTCATCGGGGATGGGCCGCTTCACCGGCAGCTGGAAGAAGAAGCGTTGTCGCTGGGTATCAAGGACAAGGTTGTTTTTACAGGTGAGAGGGATGATGTTCCGTACCTTTTGCCTGCCTTTGACGTTTTCGTGCTCTCTTCACTGACCGAAGGATTTCCTTTAACCATACTTGAGGCTCTTGCTGCCGGCCGTCCGGTGGTTGCCACCCGGGTGGGCGGCATTCCTGAAATTATCCGGGATAATGTTAATGGCCTGCTTGTTGAGCCGGCCGACCCGGCCGGACTTGCCATTGCAGTGGCTTCTTTATTATCTGATCCCGATAGAGCCGCTGCCATAGGACAGGCGGGCAAAGCTCTGGTCAAAGAAAAATTCACGGCAGCCGTTATGGTTCGCAAGGTTGAAGAGGAATATAAGAACCTCCTTTCAAACAGAGGCTTAATTTAATCTAAAAATAAACAAATTAAGGTACTTAAATCAGAAAATGAAAAAGAGTAAGCTCACTATTGTACTATTGATTTTTATTTCCCTGCTGACAGGTTTTCCTGCCCTGGGATGGCCAGGCGCCGCAATGCAAAACGTAAGTCCCGGCACAGGAGACGGCACGGCCAGGCCCCTGACATCCAGCCCTTCGAAGCAAAACAAGGTCGTTATGGTGATTGTTGACCGGATGGTTTTAGAAGATCTCATTGATCCCTCACTCACCGGCTTTCATAAAATTATTCAAAACGGCGCCATCAGCCTGATGAACTGTAATACCGCCGGTAATAACCTTCTTTCGGAGAATACATATGCTACAATTGGAGCCGGTTCACATATCATAGCAACAGGGACGTCTGCAATGGGCTTAAACGCAAAAGAAGAGCAGGATAACGGGCCTGCAGGGCTTGAATACTACAGGCGTACGGGCAGAAAAGTTCCTCCTTCGGCGGTTGTCCAGCTTGATATCACCAGGTTTGGTCAGCTTAACAGCGAACTTCCTTACCCCGCCGTACCGGGCGCTTTGGGCGATTGTCTGCACGAAGCGGGCTTAAAAACAGCTGTCCTCGGCAATTCGGATGTTACTATTGGCTTCCGCCGGGAGGTTCTGTCCGTTGCCATGGACCGTTACGGAATGGTGGACTATGGTGATGTAAGCGCTTCCCTGCTTGAAAAGATGGACGACCGTTTTCCAGGCGGGTATAGTACAAATTATGCCCGGGTTCTTCAGGAGATGGACCGTTTACCCGGTGATACGGCTCTAACAGTAATTGAAACAGGCGATCTGTCCAGGCTGGAAGAATTTCGTAATTATGTGTCCGATTCGGTCTGGGCTGCCGAACGTAAGCGGACAATGCAAAGGATAGATCAGTTTATTGGAAAAGCACTTGACCGCCTGGATCCGGACAGGGATCTTTTGCTGATTGTTACCCCTACGCCGGGGAAAGGCGCCGGAGAAGAGAATGATTACCTTTCTGCAATTTTAGCAGTTGGCGCAGGGGTGCGGGAAGGCGTTTTGTTCTCACCGACAACTAAAAGACAGGGAATATTAATGAATACAGACCTGGCTCCGACAATCCTGGGCTTTCTCGGTTTAGAAAAGCCCGAATGGATGAACGGACAAATCCTGCTCTATGTGAAAGCGGAAAACCAGCTCAACAAACTTGTCGTTATGAAGAAGCAGCTGACTCTGACATACGATGCGCGGAGTATCTTTCAAAAGGGGTACTGTGTTTACCAGATAGGCCTGTTGCTGGTCAGTCTTTATTTTATCCTCACCCATAGGAAAGCTGCCCGGCTGCTTCAGCCATTTTTATTATCCGTGATGGCAGTTCCGCTTGTTTATTTGCTGCTCGCTTTTTTACCCCAGCCCTCATTTCCTGTTTTGACGCTGGAACTGTTCCTGCTGACTGCCTGGATTACCTGTTTGGCCTGGTGGTTTGAGCGCCGGCACAATCTCGGTTCGTTTATCTTTCTTAGCCTGGCCACTGCCGGACTGCTGATCCTGGATACAGCCGTTGGGGCGCCCCTTCAGAAGACTTCGATAATGAGCTATGACCCGATAGCCGGCGCACGCTTTTACGGGATTGGGAACGAATACATGGGAGTGCTAATGGGTTCTTTAATAATCGGCTGCACAACCTTGATGAGCAAGTTTGAGCGTTACCGGAAAGCCCTGCTGGTTATGACTGGTATAATCTTTCTGATCACTGTTTATGTATTGGTCTCACCAGCCCTGGGCTCCAAGATGGGCGGGGCTATCGTCTCGGTTGCCGCATTGGCGGTTACTTTTTTGCTGCTCTGCAACGTAAAGTTCAAGCTGCGCACCGTCATTTACCTTGCTGTCATAATCATAGGTCTGGTGGCTGTAATACCGGCAATTGATCTGCTCAGGCCCGCCGAACTCCAGTCACATTTCGGGCGAAACGCGTCCTTGATTTTATCCGGAGGCTGGCAGGAGATACAAAACATAATTGTGCGTAAAACTGAAATGAACCTGAAATTGATCAGGTATACATATTGGACCCGGATTTTTATCGCCAGCCTGGTAAGCCTTGCTCTTTTGTTCTACAGGCCTGTGGGTGTTATGGCCACGATACGAAAGAAGCGCCCCGATTTATACAAGGGATTTGTCGGTGTTGTTACGGCAAGCATTGTTGCTCTAATCTTCAACGACGCGGGGATAGTGGCTGCCGCGACAACCATGATCTTTGGAGCTCCGCCAATAGTCTATCTTGTTCTACAGGAACAAAAGTAATCTAAATTTATATTTGACATCTAACGATCTTGTGTTACAATTTTATTTGGTTGGAATGGCCAGAAAACCTGGCATTTATATAGATTTGTCAGGTAAATGACATATTCCGGCACTCTTTTTTTTAAAAAAGAAAAAAAGGGGGAAGATATGTAGATGAAACAGTTAGGCCGCCACGTTTTGGCTGAGATCTATGGCTGTAAGTTTGACATTCTGAACAATAGGGAAATGGTCGAGGAAATAATGGTCAACGCAGCTAAAGAAGTAGGAGCAGAGGTTAGAGAAAGCGTATTCCATAGATTCAGCCCTCAGGGAATCAGCGGCGTGGTGGTAATTTCAGAGTCCCATCTGGCAATTCATACATGGCCGGAACTGGGTTATGCGGCGGTTGATGTGTTCACCTGTGGTGATCGGGTTGATCCCTGGAGCGCCTGCAATTATTTGACAAATCATTTTTGTGCCAAAGAAATGGCGGCAAAGGAAGTAAGACGTGGTATTTTGCCGCTGCAAGGGCTAGCCAGTGGTCAGGATTAATAGGGGGGATTTTTATTAGTACCCGCTTAAAAGAAGATTAGCAGAGCCTTGCTGCCTTGAAGGATTGCAAGGCTCATTGCTTTTTATAAACTGGGCAGGATATTGCCATCCATAAAAAGAATTTTAATGTAGTTGCCTATTAAGGGGTTGAATATTTGTGGAAGAAGTATTACTTTCGTTTAAAACAGAGATGGAGCATGTACAAAGCATTTTATCCAAAGCTTTTAAAATCAGGGCGGGGAGTCTTTTAGACCTCATGCGCATGGATTTTTCCCCTGTTAAAAACCTTGCCAGGCCGGGACTGATCCTGCTTGCGGCTAATCTTTATAATAACGTAAGCAGGCAGGTAGTTTATTTGGCGGCAATCTTACAGTTTATTCATACAGCTTCCCAGATACATAAAATTGTTCTTGAAAACGACGGCCTGATGGAAAAGACTGATTACTTCCGGGATTACTGCCAGTTGCCCGTTTTGATAGGCGATTATCTTTACAGCCAGGTTTTTGTAAGCTTATGCGATGCGGGATTATTCAACTATTTGCGTACTTTCTCAGATTTGATTGGACAGATTAATGAAGGATGTATTCTTAAACTAAGAACAGATCAAGAAGGGACTCAACCGGCAGATAGTTACATGACTGTTATCGAAAAAGAATCTGGCCGGGTAATTGCCGCTTGCTGCAGGATCAGCGGCGAACTGGCCGGCGCGCCTGAAGATGATTTACATTTACTCGAATCCTTGGGATTCAACCTGGGGATGGCCCTGGGTTTCGCGGAGGATATTCCCGGCAATTCTGAAGCGGCTAAAGACTTTTTTAAGAATGCGTTAAACTGCCTGGAGTCATTGCCGCATGGAGAATCCCGGAAACTGCTGATGCAGTTTATCGGTTCATTGCAGGAAGGAAACTTATATTATGCTAAATGAGGGAAAATATAACAAAAGCAAAGAGCAGTATGTACATGAGATATTTACCGCAATAGCTCACAGGTACGATCTGCTTAATTCTATACTGAGCCTTAATTCAGACAAAGGCTGGCGCCGTTTTACCGCAGGAGAGCTAAACCTGAAGCCTGGTGGTAACGGACTTGACGTTTGTTGCGGTACCGGCATGCTGGCTATCGAGCAGGCTAAAATAGTGGGGCCGGAAGGAAAAGTAACGGCGCTGGATTTTTGCGAAAATATGCTGGCCAGGGCTGAATCCAACATATCGGCAGCAGCGTTTTCAGATGTGATTACCCTGGTTCAGGGAAACGCTGTTGATCTTCCCTTTCCTGAAGGCAGCTTCGATTGCGCATCCATAGGGTTTGCCTTGCGCAATGTGTCAAGTATAGAAAAGACAATCCGGGAAATGAAACGTGTAGTAAAAAAGGGGGGCAAGGTAGTTTCCTTGGAACTTTCCAAGCCCAGCGCCCCGTTGTTTAAGCAGTTGTATTATTTTTACTTCAATAACCTGGTACCGTCCATAGGGCGTTTTTGGTCGGGAGCCGGCGGCCCATACAGCTACCTGCCGAATTCACTGAAAGAATTTCCTCACCAGGAGAAAATCAGGCAGCTTTTTGAAGATGTCGGGCTTGAAAATGCCCACTATCACGAACTGACAGGCGGTATAGTTTCGGTGCATGTCGGGACAGTATGATTGGAGGCAAGCATTTTGGATGAAAATAGCGGCGAAAAGACCTTAAACAAGTTGCCTGCTGTAAATGAGATTCTGCAGTCTTCCAAAGTAAGTGAACTTCTAAATTCGTATCCGCGTGGGGCAGTCCTTGAAACAGTACGCAGTATCCTGGACCGCATCCGCGGCGAACTGAGAAATAACGAAGGTTCAAGAAAAGGTTTTTCCAGGGAACAGCTTAAAGATCTTATCGCACAGGAAACTGCGGAAATGATTGAAAGGATTGCAGGATCAAATATAAAGAAAGTGATCAATGGAACAGGAGTCGTTTTACATACAAATCTTGGCCGTTCGTTGTTAAGCCCGGCCGCCTGTCAGGCTGTTTTCTTGGCCGCGTCCAGTTATATCAACCTTGAATTTGATCTTGATACGGGCAGGAGAGGTTCGCGTCACGCCGCCGTTCAAGACATTCTTTCAAGATTAACCGGCGCAGAGTCTTATCTGGTCGTAAATAACAACGCGGCAGCCGTCCTTCTGGCATTGAACACACTGGCCCGGGGCAGGGAAGTGATTGTCTCAAGAGGGCAGCTCATAGAAATAGGCGGATCATTCCGTATTCCCGAGATTATGAAACAGGGCGGCTGCACACTTGTTGAAGTGGGTACGACCAATAAGACGTATGTTGAGGATTACAGGGAGGCAATCACCGAGAGGACGGCGTTGATTTTACATGTCCACACAAGCAATTATCATATTATAGGTTTTACAAGACAGGCAAGTATTTCTGAGCTTGTAAAGCTGGGACGGGAGTTTAACCTGCCGGTAATGAGCGATCTGGGCAGCGGTGTACTGGCGGATCTCGGGTCTTTTAATCTGCCGGCTGAGCCTACCGTACAACAGGTGCTGGACGCCGGCGCTGATGTGGTGACCTTTTCCGGAGATAAAATGCTTGGTGGTCCACAGGCGGGAATTATTGCCGGCAAAAAAGAAATTATTGAGGAAATGAAGAGGAACCACCTGGCCCGTGCATTGAGGATAGACAAGCTGACTCTGGCGGCGCTGGAAGCTACATTAAGATCTTACCTGAATCCGGAACAAGCCCTGGAAGACATTCCGACATTGCGGATGATTACCGGGAGTTTGGAAGATATCCGGCTAAGGGCGGAAGAATTGGCTTCTGGATTAAGAGAAGCTGTGCGGAAGGAAGCTGAAATAACCGTCAGAAGTTCTGTTTCCCGTATAGGAGGCGGGGCTATGCCTGCGGCGGAACTGCCTTCCTTTGCGGCAGCTGTCAAACCATATAAATTGAGCATGGAACGGTTCAGCCAGCTTTTAAGGCTTCATGAACCCGCTGTTTTAGGCAGGGTGCAGGAAGACATCTTCCTTTTAGATTTAAGAACCATCCAACAGGGAGAAGAAAGCATAATCCTGGATGCAGTGTCAGGGGTTTTGTCAAAAGAGGAGAAAAAGGAAATATTCCAGGGGTGAAGTAATGACCAATATTATCATTGGTACGGCAGGCCATGTAGATCACGGGAAAACAGCCCTGATTAAAGCCCTGACGGGAATTGACACAGACAGGCTAAAGATGGAGAAGGAAAGAGGGATCTCCATCGAATTGGGGTTTGCTTTTTGCCGGCTTCCCAGCGGACGCCGGGCAGGCATTGTGGATGTTCCCGGTCATGAGCGGTTTATTAAAAACATGTTAGCCGGAGTAGCCGGGATCGATCTCGTTTTATTGGTTATTGCCGCAGATGAGGGAGTTATGCCCCAAACCCGGGAGCACATGGATATTGTCCGTTTATTGCAGATCAATCGGGGAATAGTTGCTTTGACGAAAGTTGATCTGGTTGATGAAGATTTCTTAAAATTGGTCCGGGAAGATGTTAATGATTTTCTAAAAGACACTCCTTTAAAGGATTCCCCTGTTGTGGAGGTATCTGCGGTTACAGGTCAGGGACTGGAAGAGTTGCTGAAAAGAATCGACGAAGTTCCTGTGGAAGGAAAAGATACCTCGGGACAGGCCCGGCTGCCTGTAGACAGGGCGTTTTCCGTAACGGGGTTCGGTACAGTGGTGACGGGCACACTTTGGAGCGGAGTAATTCATACCGGAGACAACCTGGAGATTATGCCTCAGGGGCTGGTAGCCAGGGTGCGTTCCCTGCAGGTCCACGGCGAAAAAGTAAAAGAAGCCACAGCCGGGCAGAGGGTGGCTGTAAATGTTGCCGGTGTGGGTGTAGAACAGGCTCAAAGGGGAAGCGTTTTGGCAAAGCCGGGTTTTTTAAGGTCTGCTAACCGTTTGGATGCCCGGATTTCTTTGCTTGAGAATGTGCAAAAGGAACTGGAAAACCGGACCCGCCTTCATTTTTATCTTGGCACGGCTGAAATTCTCTGCCGGGTTATCTTGTTGGACAGGGAAAAGCTTTTACCCGGGGAAACCGCCTATGCGCAGTTTTTACTTGAAGAACCGGTCGCAGGCATAAAAGGGGACCGTTTTGTGTTCCGGTCATATTCTCCTGTTTATACTTTGGGAGGAGGCATCATAGTCGACTCGGCTTCAAGGAAACATAAACGGATGCGGGAAGAAATAATTGAAGCGCTGGTTACCCGTGAACTGGGCCTCCCTGCCGAACAGGTGGAAAGCTATTTAAAAAGCCGGAAAACAATCCAGAGCAGATCGGATATATCCCGGGCAACCGGGATTAAAGAAGAAGAAACTGAACAAGCCCTCCGGGAATTAAGTGGTGATAACAAAGTTTATGTTCTTACGGTGGATCATGATCATTTTTTTATTTCCCGGGAGATATACAAGCAATGGGTTGAAAAATTAACCAATCTTCTGAAAAAATATCATCAACAATATCCTTTAAGAGAAGGGTTCCCCCGGGAGGAATTGCGTTCCCGGCTTTTTGCCAGGTTTACCACAAGACAGCTTCAGGCGCTGCTTAGAATCCTGGAAGAAGAAAACATTTTAAGTCAGGGTCCGAATACGGTAGCTTTAAAAGATTTTCAGCCTAAACTTGAAGACAGCCAGCAGGAAATTGTTCAAAGAATAGAGGATATCTTTAATAGAAGCGGTTTTCAGCCGCCGGATTGGGAAAGTGTTTCCCGCGGGGAAGGTGTTAGCGAATTGCAGTCTCAGGAGGTCCTGCAGCATTTCTTGCGGCAGGGGACACTGGTAAAGGCAGCGGAAGGACTTTATTTTCATGCCGCCGCCATTGAAAGTGCGAAGAAACTTTTGACCGGGTATTTGGAAAAAAATAATGAAATTTCGATTGGGGAAATTAAAAACCTTTTAAATGTTTCCCGAAAATATGCGCTGCCCTTACTGGAATACTTTGACAGAATCAAGGTGACTAAAAGAGTGGGTGATAAGCGTTTTTTGATTAAGTCAAAAACAACAGCCAATGGTGTATAAAGTAGAACAAAAAAAGGTAGGTGGAGTAATTTGGTGAACCTGAGACGGAACTTACTTTTTATTGCACTGGCTGCTTTTATAGCAGGAATAATGTTTATGAGCGGCTGTCTGGTAGTGAATGATCTCAAACCGCTTGCAGGGAATAAATCCGGAGTTGCGGTAAGCAATTTTGCCGACGCTTCCGGAACGCCTCCCGGAGTTAACGCAGACGCCGTGGCTGAAATAGTGAGCAATGCAGGTCCGGCAGTTGTAAAAATCGATACTGTAACGGTTCGCGGCCAGCAATACGATCCTTTCTTTAACGATCCTTTCTTCAGGCAGTTCTTTGGCAGTCCCTTTGGCAGTACGGAGCCGCAGGAGGAGCACGGCTTGGGGTCGGGCTTTATTATATCTAGTGACGGGTATATTTTGACTAACGAACATGTTATTGAAGGCGCTGATAAGATAACAGCCACCATTCAAGGATTTAAAGACCCGCTGCAGGCAAGCGTGGTGGGGGCGGACTATGATTTAGACCTGGCCGTATTAAAAGTTAAAGCGGGAAGCAGCCTTTCTCCGCTAAAACTGGGCGATTCCAACAAGATCAGGGTCGGGAACTGGGTTATCGCCATAGGCAATCCGTACGGGTTGGATCATACTGTAACCGCTGGTGTGATCAGCGCCAAGGGACGCCCGATAAATGTAGAAAACCGCAGTTATAAGAACTTATTACAGACGGATGCGTCAATTAACCCCGGGAACAGCGGAGGTCCACTTTTAAATCTCTCCGGTCAAGTCATCGGTATAAACACTGCAGTGGCTCAAGCGCAGGGAATCGGCTTTGCCATACCGGCAAATACCGCCAATGACGTAATCCAGGAATTGATTAATAAAGGCAAGGTAGTCCGGCCCTGGCTCGGTGTCCAGGTGCGGTCAATAGATGAAGAAATATCCGCTGACCTAAATTATAAAGGAACGAAGGGCGCTCTTGTGGCAGGTATTCTTTCAGGCAGTCCCGCCGCCGCCGGTTTAAAACGGGGGGATATTATAACCGGATGGAATGGAAAGGAAGTTGCGTCACCGGACGCTCTGGTTGAACTAATCAGCAAATCAAAAATCGGACAGAGTGTGCCGGTAACCATATACAGGGAAGGCAAACCTCGGACCATACAAATTATGGTTACCGAGAAACCCGGCAATATCTAATATTCGGTTGTTAACTGTTTTCGATAATATTTTTTAGTTCATGTTTTAAAAGTTTTCCGGATGATGTTTTGGGCAATTCGTCTACTATATGTATAACTCGCGGAATTTTATAGCCGGCAAGTTTGTCCTTGCAAAATTCCTGCAATTCCTTTGCGTCAATTTTCGTATCCTTTCTCAAATGGACAAACGCGATAACTTCCTCTCCCCAGACAGGATCGGGCATTCCTATTACAGCTACTTCGAATACTGCAGGATGGGTATAAAGCACATCCTCCACCTCACGGGGGTGCACATTGAGGCCGCCCCGGACAAGCAGGTCTTTTTTACGGTCAACGATAAAAACATATCCTTCACTATCCATATAGGCAAGGTCTTCGGTATGGAACCACCCGTTGCGCATTACCCAATTGGTTTCTTCCTCACGGTGATAGTAGCCTTTCATGACATTCGGCCCGCTGACGACTATTTCGCCAACCTGCCCTACCGGAACTTCCCGGTCTTCATAATCAACAATTTTCAAATTTATGCCGGGTAATGGCTTTCCTGCGGAACCCGGTTTTTTAGTTTCCTCAACCGGATTTGAGCAGATTAACGGGGAAGTTTCGGTACAGCCGTATGCTTCGGTTATCTGCAGTCCGAATTTTTCTTCAAATGCCTGAAAAGTTTCTGGCGGAAGGGGGTCTGCGGCAGTGCAGGTTACCCGCAGTGTATATGTTTTAAACCGCCGGGGCTCAGGAAAATCAAGCAGCATTCTGTACATCGGAGGTGTGCCGAAGAAGAAAGTAATTCCTTCTTCTTCAATAGTTCGCAGGATTGTTTCAGGTTTTGTCCAGATATCGTGCATCACTACAGTTGCCCCGGCCATAAGCGGGGCATTCATGGCGCAAGTCTGGGCAGGAGCATGGTAAGCTCTGGAAACAAGCAAGGCGCGGTCCTCAGGAGTTAAACGGCATAGTTCTAAAAACGCTATTGCATTGCTGTACAGGTTCTGGTTGGTCAGCATAGCCCCCCTCAGTGTGCCGGTAGGACCATGAGTATAAAGGAGTTCGATTACGTCGTTATCATTATAAGTATATTCGGCGGGAAAAAATTCATCCCCGTTCTCCATTATCTCTTTGAATGAAATAGCTGTTTTAGAATTTCCCTTTTCGGAGCGGATTACAATTACATTGGCCGGCAAGCCGGTTCTTTCTTTTAACCTGATATAGTTGGAAGCTATCGAAGAATCCGTAATTACAGCAACGGGAAGAGCATCGGCGGCTATTTTTTCAATTTCGTTAGGAGCATATTGAGGGTTGATAGGTATAACCACGGCGTTAATCTGCATTATGGCGAAATAAGAAATGACAAATTGAGGGCAGTTCCCTAAAGCGATTAGAATGCGGTCGCCCTTTTGAATACCAAAATTTTTTAATCCATTGGCAAACCTGTTGATCGATTCTATCAAGCTGCCGTAAGTGATCCGTTTTTCCTCAAAGATAATGGCTTCCTTATCTGGATAAAGTTGTCCAACCTCGGAGAGCCGTGATACCAGACTCATATTTTAACCTCCTTTACATACCTCGGTGTTTGCCCTAATTATTTCTTCATAATTTAACAAATTCCTGCAAGCATCTTAATTTTACTCATAATTCTATCGAAAAACAACCTTTATATAGAAAGTATTCAGTTAAACTGTTCAATGGGCATGGCGTTGCCGGCAGCGAGTTTGACAAAGCCGGCTGATGGAGGATAAGATACTTTAAAAAACCGAGAGACGAAGGGAAGGTATGGCTGAATGGAATTTGACCAAGTGGTGCGGGAACGCCGCAGTATAAGAAGATATAAAAAAGATGATCTGCCGGATTCCGAAATTTTAAGCCTGATTGAACTAGCCTCATATGCTCCCAGTTCCGGCGATCAACAGATGTGGCACTTTATTATTATAAAAAATCAGGAAATTAAAGAAAAAATGAGCCAGCTTGTATCACAGAAAATTGACTCGCTTGCCCGTCAAGTTAATGAAAAATTTCAATCAGATCCTAAAAAAATTGTCATGTGGTTTTCCAGGGCTCCGGTAGTTCTTGCAGTAACCACATTCAAATACCGCACCGTTCTAGATAATATGTTGTTTAAAGTCGGGTATTCCGAATATGAGGTTGATTCTCTGCGCTGCCGTCCGGATTTGCAGTCCGTCGGCGCCGCTATACAGAATCTTCTTCTGGCTGCGCATTCCAGGGGATACGGCGGCTGTTGGCTGACAGGCCCGATGGTTGCCAGGCCAGACCTTGAGGAACTATTAGAGGTTAAGCCTCCCCGCAGTTTGGCTGCCCTGGTTGCTTTGGGTTGGTCCGACTATATATCCCCGCCGAGGAATCTCCGTCCGCTTGAGGAAATAACTTCTTTCATTAAATGAGGTACTTCCTGAAGAGCTCTTTTTTACTCATGACGAGATACTTCGGGATTAGTTTCTTCCAATACCTTGTAATACGGCGGTATCCCGAAGGATGAAACATCATTACGACCATACTCTCGTACAGCCTGATCAGTAAACCTTTTAAAGGCGGGAGATCAAAAGAGTGAAATCCTGCCTGCTGACTGCCGCGGTTGATAATGGTCAAGCCGGTTATCGCCTTTATTTCATCGCAGCGGGGATTTGCGTCTATCCATCTTGCGACTGCCGGCAAGTCGTGCATGACTTTTTGCTTGGCTAAAAGGCCGAGCGTTAAAAGTTCATTTTTTTCACCGAACTGTTTGAAAAAGCTGTTATTCAAGTGTAATTCTACAACCAGGTCTCCTTTCTTGAGAATTGTTCCGTCCGGCAAAGGTAATTGTTTGCCTCTGAATTTACGCAGCGCTATCCGGAAAACCGTTGGCCGCCCTTTGTCAGACAGGTCTTTAACGCCCATCAGACGAAGGGCGGTATGGTCCCATTTTTCAAATAAAGCGTAGGATAATTTTTTCTTTTTTTCAAGGTTCAGCTCTGACAGGGCGGCTGCCTGCAGCCCCCTGTTTTTTATTTCCTGAATTACTATCGGAAGAATTTTAATAACAGCTTCGGGGGTTTTTGGAGCGCTGCCCGGTGTTTTGTCACTATCGTGAAAAATTAAAACTGAACCGTTTTTTACTCTGGAAAGAACCCGGTTGGCGATTGAACCGGTCGTGGACCCTCTGGTCCAGTCCCAACTCATAAAGGACCATAGCACGATCCGCTGGCCTTTAAGAAAAAACCAGGAAAATAAATTAAGGACTCCCCAGGGCGGTCTGTAGAAATGCGGGGGTTCGCCGGTTATTTCGGTAATAATGGAGGAAGTCTCCATTAAATCTTTTTTTGTGCCCAACGGGCTGAGAAACCAGGGAAATTTATGGTCGTATCCGTGGCTTCCTACCTCATGCCCCTCCGCCTGGATGCGTTGGAGAATTTCGGGATGCGCCCTGGCCTTTTTCCCAAGGACAAAAAAGCAGGCTTTGGTTCGGGTTTCTTTTAAAATATCCAGGATGCGGGGCGTATAAAGGATATCAGGTCCGTCGTCAAAAGTTATGAATACTTTATTTTCGTTTCGGGATCCCTGGAAAAATGCGCCGATGTGGAATATCCTGGCCAGAATGGTAGGCATAAAGGCATAAACAAATAAAAAATAGACAATTATCTCAAAAACCAGGTCCATTGAGGGATACCCCCTGCTGTTTGTTAACAAGCATCTTTTCAAACGGACATAGCAAATAGAAAAATGCCGCAATCAGCAAAACACAGGCTGACATGATTAAAGTAGCGTTAAGCCCGATTCTGCCTGCTGCGAAAGCTCCCAGGGCAGGGCCAAAAGTTATTCCCAGGCCCTCAATCGTGGCAAATACGCCCCATCCGGTAGCCTGGCTTTCCGGAGGGACAATTTTAGCTAAAAGCGAGTTCCAGGCCGGAAGAACCATGGCGTATGAAAAGCCAAGCAGTACCGCTGCACAAATAATTTCCTTGAATCCATGGCAATAAGTCAACAGGATAAGCATCAGGCTGCTTGCCCCGAAACCCGTGGCCAGCAGCGCTTTTAAAGCCAGGCGGTCTGCCAGGTAACCCATTGGTAAAAGCGATATAACTGTAGCGGCGCCTCCTATAAGCAAGAGCATGCCGTACTGGTTATGACTAAGAAGCAAACTCTTTTGTGCAAAAATAGGTAAAACAGGCAGGAGAAGACCTGCTGCCAGAGTCTGCAGGAACATTCCCGGAATCAGCAGTCTGGTCAGGTTGCTGGAGGATATTTTCTTGAGCGCATTTAAGAATCCCTGGGGATCTTTAGCTGCCGGTTCCGGCAAATTGTTTTTATTAGCAGCGGCAAACCAGGCGACCGGCAGAGAAAGCGCCCACAAGATAACGATCAGCCAGTAGATAAGATCATGGCTTTTTGACATGAAGAAATTTATACTGACCATTCCTCCACCGGCGCCGGCCATCCAGGATGAAAAAACCAGGCTGATGCGTGAAGCCCTGTTGGGAATTCTAACGGGAGCAACCCTGCTTATTACTCCAAGCCATACCGGGGAAAAACCGAAACCAAACAGAGCGGCGCCGCCGATTAATACAGCCGGGACAGGCCAGAGTTTGATTATTATAAGAGAAAGCAAAGACAGGAATAGGCCGCCTATAAGAATACGGCATCCCAGGCGGTCAAATTCCCAGCCTGCGATAGTTTTAAAGAGAGTTTCAGATAAATAGTGGGCCGATACGGTAAGCCCGGCAATTGTGATAGACACGGAAAGATCGTTGACGATCCAGATGGGGAGAAATGTATAAAAGAACGCTCCCCTGGCAAATTCCGTTAAGAACAACAGCAATAGTAAAGATCTCAAAGTTAAACGACCTGTCTTGTTAAAGTAAAGTAACTTATAAATTATATAATAGGGTATGTAAATTTGGAAGCATTCTCGTGTAAAGGAGTATATATCCAGCTTGTTGATTATTGTTCCGTTTAACTATATAATTTTATGGAATTAATCTAAACGGGGGAGAATATGCCGGGAAAGAAGCGTCTTTTTCTTTTTGTCTGTTTTTATTTCATCCTTGAAATCTTTCTTTTTCCGTTGACGGCCGCCGCCGTAAAAGAGCCCGATACAACAGCTGAAGCGGTTGTCCTGATGGATGCCGGTAACGGACAGGTGCTTTATCAAAAAAATATGAGCAGGCATATGTTTCCCGCAAGTACTACAAAAATCCTTACTGCTGATGTAGCCCTGGAAAAGGGTAACCTGTCAGACAAGGTGACTGTTGCGAGGGAGGCTTGTCTGGTTGACGGTTCCAGGATAGGTCTTCAGGAAGGTGAAAAATTAACGCTTGAAGATCTTCTCTATGCGCTGATGATGGCTTCGGCAAACGACGCTGCTGAAAGTATCGCCATCCATTTGTCCGGTTCAATAGAGGATTTTGGAGATTTGATGAATGTAAAAGCAAAATCGGTAGGAGCTCTGGATAGTAATTTTAACAACCCTCACGGTTTGACGGATCCCAAGCATTATACGACTGCCTATGACCTCGCCCTGATTACCCGCTATGCGATGCAAAATCCGGTCTTTAGAGAAATAGTAGGGACACGCATAAAAAAAATCAGCAGGCCGGATGCGGACAGGTCCATTGGTCCGCCCCAGGAGGATTTGTGGAACCATAACCGCTTGCTGAGCCGGTACCAGGGGGCTACAGGTGTAAAAACGGGCTACACAAACGAATCCGGGCAGTGTCTTGCAGCCGCCGCCGAAAAGGATGGCCGGGAACTTATCGCTGTTTTGCTGAATAATCAGGCAAGCACCCTCTATGAAGACGCAGGTGTCCTTCTGGATTATGGTTTCGATAACTTTGTTTCCGATTTAGTGGTCAGGGATATGGAGAAGGTTATCACCATCGGTGTAAGCCGCGGTGTCAGTAAAGTTGATGTTTATACCGGCAGTTCGTTTTATTACAACTTTCAAAAAGGGCAAAAAGAACAAATTAAGCGCAGCGTTGAACTGTACAATGGAATTAAAGCGCCTTTGGCCGCCGGGCAGGAAGTAGGCCATCTGGTTCTTACATCTGGGGGGCAGGAAGTCGGAAAAGTTAAGCTTTTTGTCAAGGATCCGGTAAAAAGTTTGCCGGAAAAGAGTGTAATCATTTTGATCGCCGGCCTGCTGTTAACATTTGCCGCCCGTGAGGTTTATTGCGTTGCCAAACGCAGGAAACGCCGGCTGAGCAGGAGGTACAGGAACTAAACGTTCAAGGATTTATAAGTTGACACTGTTTATTGCCTGACTTTATACTGGTTAAAGGGGAAAATCTTTTTTCTGCAATAATTAAGGAGGGATAGTTTGGATGGCTAAAATGGCAGAGGAAGTTATTAAAGCTATTGGAGAGTATAAACCGGCCCTGGTGGCAACCGCTGATAAGAACGGCATGCCGAATGTTTCCTTGAAAGGCTCACTGCGCCTTCTTGATGACGAACGTGTGGTTTTTGTCAATTTGAGATCGCCGCGCACTGTAAAAAACCTGCAGGAGAATCCCTTTATATCTGCTACGGCTTTTGATCCTGCAACCAGAAAAGGGTGGCGCGTCTGGGGCAAGGCTGAAATTGTTACTTCCGGCGCCCTTTTTGAAAAATTTAAAAAGGAATATGCTGAACGCGGAACCATCAACCATGTAATAATAATTAATGTAGATGAAGCCCTTGCTTTTTAATTATTAGAAGTTTGGTCAACCAAAGGACTGGCCCGGGGCCAGTCCTTTATGCTATAATAAAAGGCAAATTTGATTAAAGCTTAAAGGGAGGACTTTTCTTGTTTCCTGATCGGTTTGCCGCCGTTGGTTTAACTTTTGATGACGTTTTGTTGGTTCCTGCCGCGTCGGAAGTACTGCCCAAGGACGTGGATGTTTCAACAAGACTGACCCGCAACATAATGTTAAATGTCCCGCTGATGAGCGCTGCCATGGATACGGTTACTGAAGCCCGCCTTGCTGTAGCCATAGCAAGGGAGGGCGGAATCGGTGTAATTCATAAAAATATGCCTGCGGAGCGGCAAGCTATTGAGGTTGACAAGGTAAAAAGGTCCGAACACGGGATTATTTCGGATCCCTTTTTTCTTTCTCCGGAAAATCTAATCAGCGAAGCCCTCGCGCTTATGGAGCGCTATCGTATTTCAGGCGTGCCGATTACCGTAGGCAAGAAGTTGGTTGGTATACTTACCAACCGTGATCTGCGCTTTGAGAAAGATTTCAGCAGGCCGATACGTGAAGTTATGACCAAGGATGACCTGATAACTTCCCCTGTCGGCACTACTATAGAGCAGGCCAAGGAGATACTCCAGCACCATAAGGTGGAAAAACTTCCTATTGTTGATAGGGATTTTAACTTATGCGGTCTGATTACAATTAAAGATATCGAAAAAGCGCGGCAGTACCCTTCCTCCGCCAAAGATAAGCGCAGCAGGCTTTTAGTGGCTGCCGCAGGGGGAACCGGTCTTGATTCGATGAACAGGATAGATGCCCTGGTTGAAGCAGGAGTTGATGCAATTGTTGTTGACTCGGCTCACGGCCACCAGCGTCAGGTGCTCGAAATGGTAAACGACATTAAAAACAGGCACCCCAATGTGGATATTATAGCTGGTAATGTTGGGACCGCTGCCGGGACGAGGGCTCTAATCGAGGCTGGCGCAGACGCTGTCAAAGTAGGCATCGGCCCCGGCGCCATCTGTACTACCAGGGTAGTGGCCGGTACCGGTATTCCTCAAATTACGGCTATATATGACTGCGCGAGAGAAGCGGCCAAGTATGATGTGCCCGTTATAGGAGACGGTGGAATTAAGTATTCGGGTGACATTACCAAGGCTATCGCAGCCGGGGCTGATGTTGTAATGGTCGGAAGCCTCTTTGCAGGCACCGAGGAAAGCCCGGGTGACATTGAGATATACCAGGGCCGCAGTTACAAGGTATACAGGGGAATGGGATCCCTTGGCGCAATGAAGGAAGGGGGCAGGGACCGCTACTTTCAGGAAGCGCAGTCAAAGATGGTTCCCGAGGGTGTGGAAGGCCGCGTTCCCTATAAAGGCTCGCTTGCGGAGACAGTTTTTCAGCTTATTGGTGGGTTGAGGGCAGGGATGGGTTATTGCGGCGTGAGTAATATTGATGATCTAAAAACCAGGACTTCATTTGTCCGCATCACACCAGCCGGTTTAAGAGAGAGCCATCCGCACGATGTGACTATAACCAAGGAAGCGCCTAACTACAGTTTGAGATAAAAACATAATAAATTAAGTTAGCAAAATCCAGTTTGGTTTATTTCGAAAGAAATATCCTGCTGGATTTTTTATTTACCTGAACTATATTGACGTATTTTTGGGCATGGGCAAGATTTTGTTCGTTATTTTACAGTTTGTGCAGGTAAATAGTGGAATATTTATCTGTATTTTTAAAGGAAAGTAGTAATTACCAATTGAATTATCTTATATCAAATTATTTCATTTGGAAGAGGATCTTGGGAAAGGTGGTTTATATATGGCGGGGGAACTTTACTCTCTTAACGATGTTCTTAAAAAAACGCTGTTTTTTTTCGAAACCCTGAATGTGGCTGAGTTAACCCCATATGTTCAACAAAAAATGATACAGGATTATGAACCGGCAAAGATTGAAAATAAAATAATCCTGTGTTTGCGCCAGCATTCCTGTTTCTTTCGTGATCAAAAAAATTCCTGGCGTTTAAACCTTGAAGGCAGACGGGAAAACGACGCCTTTTACGCCCTTCTTTTAAAGAGGCAGCAGCCGTTGAACTTAAAGGAAGTTATGCGGGGTGGGAATGCAAAAGGCAAAAATAAAAATTTCAAGAGAATTATTGCCGAGGAGGGCAGTCTTATTTCCGACGGCCGCTTTATTCAACTGCAGAACGGTCATTGGGGATTGACGGAATGGGAAGTCGAAGCTGCTTTATATTCTTTAAAAGACATGGTCATCAAGTCATTGAAGCTTTACCCCGCCGGCCTGTCAGCCCAGCAGATATTCGAAGTTGTATCTGTCTGGCGTCAAACAAGATTAAAAGACGTGGAAGACATGCTCCACAAATTCCCCTATTTTCAAAAGGTTGCAGATGGAATTTGGTCCTATAACCCAACTTTGCGAGTGGTCTATGAGAAGATGATGAAAAAATTTTTAAACGTCTTAATCAGGCAAAAAGCGTCCTGGTCACGATACAGGGATCAAATGCAGAAGAGAGAGTCTGTCTTAAAAGAGAGGCTGGACGAAATCGCCCTGGCTCATAAAGAAGCGGCTGCCGCTCTGGCTTTGAGGGCTGAAGAAATTGGCCGGCACGAGCAGATGGTTACCCAAATGGCGGAAAAAGACCTGCTGCTCAACCTGCGCAAGAAAGAGATTTTCAGGTACAGGGGGCACATAAACAAGCTTGAGGCGAAAGCGAACAGCATCCTGTACCAGTGCCGGCTTTGGGTAAAAAAGGCGCGTGAAAAAGAAGCTGAGAAATATCAGCATAAAGAGGCGCTGGTTCAAGCCCAGGGAAATATTGAGGCATTACAGGCACGGCTGCAGCAATACCAGGAGAGGGACAGGGAGAATAAAACACGTCTGGCTGAGTTGAAAGAGCGGCATACTACAAAAGTAGCCGAACTTCAGACAGAAATAATTGAATTGCGCCAGAGACTCGAACGCTCAAAAGAAATGATCAGCAAGAAAGAAACTGTGCTGCAGGAGGAGATAGACACCTTAAACAACAATCTGCAGGAAGCTTTAAGAAATGAAGAAGATTTAGGGCATTCCCTCCGTTTTCTCCAGCAGGATTTGATCAATTCACGTGAGGAATACAGGAGATTGCAAAGAGAATTAAGATCTCCGTTAATTAAGCTGGTCTTGAAACTATATGCGGCAAAGAACTGGTTCATAAAATACATTTTAATGTAACTGAGTTTCTTAATAAACGAACAGGGGGCGTTTTGCTAATTTAATACAAATGATTTCGGTATATTTACCGGTTTTTGTAAAGGCCGTATCTTTTTAAAGATATCCGGCCCTTTTTATTTACCGGCTGCGGGCAACATTTTTAATTGCAGTAATTCAAAAAAATGTTTTATGAGCAGGAATACTGTCAAAGGCCGGAGAAATATCCTTAATAAATCAATAATTTGTTGAAGGGGTATTGTTAATAGATGGCAAAAGCTACGCTCAAGGCAGGACAAGGAACTCAGTCTGTATCCGTAATCCCGAAGCCCTGGACTCACCAGGCCGCTTTTTGGGGTTTGGCGGGTATCCTTGTTCTGGCGCCTTTTTTCAGAGGACTGTTTTTTAACACGGACCAGCATGTTTTTCTTATCTTGGCATCCATCCTGGTCTGGTTCGCCTGGCTTTGGAAATATGGAGAAAGAGAATATACCTTTTTATCACATCCGCTTGATTATTTAATTGCAGCCTTTCCCGTAGTATATCTGTTTTCTGCGATCAATGCGGCTAACTACGGATTTGCCCTTGATGAATTTATCAAAAATATCCTTTACTTTTCTGTTTACTGGCTGGTTGTGCAGTTGATTAAAGATGAAAGATCTCTGCACCAGATGCTGAACGCTGTTTATCTGGCAGCTTTCGGTGTGGCCGTTGCAGGATTGGCAATCGCCACCGGCCTGGTCTATTTTAAGGATGGCTTTTTATACAGCAGGATCTATTCGACTTTCCAATATCCGAACGCCCTTTCAAGTTATCTGGCTATAGCTTTATTTCTGGGTTTATATTTCTGGCAAAGATATAGCGCTCTAACCGTAGCAGATACTGTCAATGACCGTTTTCTTAAGCAAATACTGCCGGGATGGCTGCAAAAAATAAAACTCTATGGGTACTTGTACGTCTTAATCAATTTTACCCTTCTGGTTGTCCTTTTTGGCGCCAAGTCACGCGCAGGCCTCCTGGCGGCGGCAGTTGTATTTATTGTTTATCTTGTGATACTTGACTGGTCCAAACGCCTGCCTGTATTAATCAATGTGCTTGTTCCCGGTATTATCGCCTACCCGGTCATCTACAAATTTGTCATCCTCGCTCAGGCCAAGCGGATGGGTCTTGCATGGCTGTGGTTCTTTGCAGGGATAGTTGTCGTTGCCGTTTTACAGTATTTATATAACTTTATGCTGGACAAGGGTATGCTTACGTGGTTGAAATCCCGCTTAAAGACGAAATGGACCCTGGCGGGTACGGGAATTGTAATCATAGCGGCTGCGGCAATCGGCACAGCCATGCATCCGGGATTGATTAAGCAAATAGCTTCTTTCAGTTACCTGCGGAATGCTTTTGAAAGGTTCTTTTTCGTCCGGGATGCTCTGGACATGATTAAGGCCCGCCCCTTCCTCGGTTGGGGAGGAGGCGGATGGGAAGAGGCCTACCGTTCCTTCCAGCATTACTTATATAATTCTACAGAAGTGCACAGTTACTATTTTCAAGTAGCTGTTGAGACAGGGATTATAGGACTGCTGGTTATTCTGGGCATTTGGGCGGTGTTTCTCCGGACGGGGCGCCGCGTTTACCGCACGGCGCCGCCGGACAGTAACCGCCGGATACTGGCTGTGTCGTTGTTTGCCGGCGCTGTTGTGGCCGGTGGGCATGCCTTAATAGATTTTAACCTTTCCTTATCCGCCTTAACTATGGCTCTGTGGATGTTATTTGCCTGTATGCGGTTTTTGGAAACCATGCCTAATGCTGATCAGGTCTTTGATCAAGGGCAGCAAGTGGCGCCGGGTATATCAGGTAGACAATCCAAAGAAATTAAGGAAAGCGCCAGCAGAAAAAAGAAGCGCCGGAAGGCCAACGAATCCGGGAAACAACCGGCTGTCTCAGCAAGGAATTCAAAACCCCTAAACCCGGTTATATTGAGTGTTTCTTCGTTTGTTTGCTTAATATTTCTTTTGTTGGGAATGAGTCTTGCGTCGGCCAATATGTACTCTTCCGATACAGCAAAACAAACCCAAAATACGCAAAAAGCATTACAGAATTTGCAAATGGCCGCAGCCCGGAACCCATTGTACGCCGAATACCGATTAAGACTGGCCGGTCTTTATTTCAATGAAGGTAATTATCAAAAAGCTTTTGATGAGGCCCGCCGCGCTTCTCAGTTGAGCCGTTACAGCTCTTCCTGCAAACAGGATCTGTCTACCTTATCTGCGTATACGGGAAAGTTCGGCCAGTCATTAAGCTATGCCAAACAGGCGATAGAACTAGCTCCGTATAGCATCTCAGGTTATGAGAATCTGGCCAGAACTTGTACTGTTATTGGAAGATCTGAACTTGCCCAGGGCAAGAAAGAATCGGCCCGGTCATACCTGCAGGAGACTCTTAAAGTGCCTTCGCTTATAAATAACCGGTTGTCCGGCCTGAGCGCGGATGAAAAAAAATTGTGGAGAGATGGTCCCATGTTGTCTGTCACTCCTGGTATACAGCTATATGAAGGTCAATCATACTTGCTTCTGGGCAATCCAGCCGAGGCCGAAAAGTATTTACAAAATGCCGCTGCGGATGACCAGAACAAAGGCGAGGCTTTTCTCTGGCTGGCCCTGCTTAAAGATAATCAGGGGAAGGAACAGGAATCAAAAGATTTCCTGGAAAAGGCAACGGCGATAGATCAATCATTCAGCCAGGCATTTCAACAATTAAGATTCTTGATCCCGGGTTCGAAGGTAAGTATTACGTCGAGTGAGATCCCCGTAACAGCCCAAGTTCAGTAGCAGGTAAAATTTACCTAAGGGCGGCGGACGTATTTTGGAACCGCCTTGGAGGCCGGGACTTTTGAAAAAGATCAGAATACTTTATGTGATCACTCTTTCAGAACTTGGCGGGGCGCAAAAAATACTTTTTTATCTGGCCAGCGGTCTTCCTAAGGATAACTTTGAAGTTACAGTGGCTTGCAGTCCTGGTGGGGAACTGGTTAAATGGTTAAAAGAGCTTGACACTGTAAAAATTGTCGAGCTTCCCCAACTGCGCCGCAGTGTTTCTTTATTGCATGATCTAATCGCATTGTGGAAACTCAGCCGGTTGATGGCCGGGAGTGGTTTTGACATAGTCCACTGCCACAGTTCGAAGGCGGGAATACTTGGCAGGGCAGCAGCCTTTTTGGCCGGGATAAAGAAAAAAATTTTTACTGTTCACGGTTGGGGGATTACTCCGGAACAAAGCAGGCTAAGGCAATTTTTTTATACGGCGGCGGAAAAGGCAGCCGCAGTTATAAGCACGAATCTGGTCTGTGTATCAAAGGCAGATTATAATTGGGGCGTAAAGAAACGTATAGCGCCTTCCAAGCTGGCTGTTATATACAATGGAGTTCCCCTTCACGGCTGTTTGAAGACGGGTATTTTAAGGGCTGAACTGGGCCTGGGCGCCGATGATCTTCTGGTGGGGACTGTTTGCAGGTTGAGCGCGCAAAAAAACCCCCTTTATTTCCTGGAATTGGCGTCTGACCTGTTATCCCTTAACAGCAGCCTGAAAATATTCTTTGTCCTGATCGGAGACGGACCCTTGAGAAATCAATGCGAGGACTACATAAACCTAAACTGTTTGCAAAAACATATTTTTCTTTTGGGAAGCAGGGAAAACGCCGCCTCTTTGATGGGAGATTTTGATGTATTCTGTTTGTTTTCACTTTGGGAAGGTTTGCCGCTGACTATAATCGAGGCCATGTTAAACAAACTGCCGGTTCTGGCCAACATTATCGGGGGTATTCCGGAGTTGGTTGCGGACGGAGAAACAGGATTTTTAGTTGACCCCGGAGATAAAAAACAGGCCTTAAAAAAGCTGATCAGGCTGTTGGAAGATCCTGAATTGCGTAAACAACTGGGCATTTCAGGGCACAATAAAGCAAAAAGTAATTTTTCACTTGCCCGCATGGTACAGGATTACAAATTGCTTTACAATTCTTAATATAAAAAGACCGGGTGATAAATTGGTATCCATACTGCGTATTGATAAAGAAGGAACCTGGTATGCTGACTATAATCCTATAATACACCGCAAGATATCTAAGCTTTTCGCGGAGAATCTGCAAAAAGATGAAAATGGCGGTTTTCTGGTCTGCCTGGGCAACGAATCCATGCCGGTTGAGGTTGAAGAGACGCCTTTTGTCGTAGCTGAGGTTATTCCGGAGGACGGGACATTAAGAATCCTGTTAGCCGATGGAAGGGATATTGAACTCCCGGACGGGCCGGTAATTCTAATTGGAGATGTGCCTTATATTACCCTGAAATGGCCTGAAGACACACGTGTTTCCAGATCAGCGTGGTGGTCCCTGACGAATTACTTGGAGGAAGCTGATGAACCGGAAAAGGTGATCTACGGGCAGAAGATATGGCCGATCATTAGAAAAAAGGACCTTATCGAGAAACAAGATCCGCACATGAGCATGTAGACAGCCGACCTCCCTAATGCAAGTTAATTTTCAGGCCGCTTCAAGCGGCGCCACTATATTATGAAGAATTGTTATTAGATCCCGCCTGCACAAGTAAAAAATAACTCTGGTTATGAATATGTTTAAAATGCGAATACTAAAACCTTTTCTGCCTTATCTGCTGGCCGCCGGAGATTTACTGCTGGTTTTCCTGGGGTACTTTCTTGCTTTTGCCATTCGCTTCCCTGTTGAAGTGCCGGTATTTAACTGGCAGCCGTTCATCAGCGTTTTCCCCTGGATTGGAACAGCAACCCTGGTTTTGTTCGGCGGGCTGGGCCTATACCGGGGGCGTCGGAACGGACCCTTATCCACGATCGGGGGGGTCGTTACCGGTATAGCAGGTGTTATGATAATAACCATGGCGCTTACTTTCTGGTTTCGTGGTTTTGCCTTTCCGCGCAGTGTATTAATCCTGGCTATGTTCATCCAGGCGCAGCTAATCTGTGTCTGGAGGTATTTCTTTTGGTATTTCGAACGCTGGTTATACGGGCGGCAGGAGCTGCTGGTTATCGGACGCGGCCTGGAAGTTCCGGGGATGCTTGAAAAGTTGGTCTGCCCGCCAGGGTCCTGGTTTGGAATTCAGCAGGTAATTTCACCGGAAGATATTGATCAACTTCCAGTTTTGTTAAAGAAGGCTAACGCAGTTTTACTTTCACCCTTGCTTTCCCGGGAGCTCAAGGCCAAAGTTTTGACAGCCTGCCTGGAAGCGCGCCGGGAAGCTTTTCTAGTGCCGGACCTGTATGATATAATGCTTAGCCGCGGCAGCATGCTCCAGCTTAATGACCTGCCTGTTGTCGAGGTTCGGGACATTCGGTTATCAATATTGCAGAAGGCGGCAAAAAGAGGGACTGACTTGTTTTTCGCGTTATTATGCTTTATTATCACGGCGCCGGTTCTGGTCGCCTGCGTTGTTATTGTTGCGGTGAGTTCTCCGGGGCCGGTGTTCTATATACAGGAGCGAATAGGCTTAAAAGGGAAACCATTTTTACTGTATAAGTTTCGCACTATGGTTCACGATGCAGAGAAACACACCGGGCCCGTTTTATCGGCTGAAAAGGATCCCCGGATAACCCGTGCGGGTAAATTTTTAAGGTCTACCCGGCTGGATGAACTGCCTCAATTATTCAATGTTATTAAAGGAGATATGAGTATCGTCGGGCCAAGGCCGGAAAGGTCCTTTTTCGTTGAACAGTTTGTCAGCGAATTGCCTGATTACCATTACCGTTATCTTGTAAAACCCGGTCTTACCGGAATGGCTCAGGTTTTTGGAAAGTATACCACTTCAGCCGAGGATAAATTAAGGTTCGACCTTTACTATATACGGCATTACTCTCCTTTACTGGATTTAAAGATTATTCTGCAGACTATCCCCGTGGCTATTGGCGGAGAGACGGCAAACGGCTTAAACGGAAAAAGCAATGAGAAGATCAGCCATCAGGCTCCATAAAAAAGCTTTTATAAATCAGAGGGCCGCCTTACTGGCAGCCCTCGGCGTTAAATTCCTTTGTCAGCTTATTCAGCGCACGTTTCTCAATTCGTGAAACATACGATCGTGATATTCCAAGTTTCTTGGCTATCTCGCGTTGTGTGTCATACCTGTCGGTTCCCAGGCCGAAGCGGAGTTCCAGCACTCTTTTTTCCCTTTTGCTCAGCTTGCATATTTTTTCCAGCAGTCTTTTTTTCTCGAAAAGGCTTTCTACTGTCTCAGCAACGATTTCCGAGTGGGTGCCAAGTACGTCGATTAAAGTAATTTCGTTGCCTTCCTTATCCAGCCCTATAGGGTCATAAAGCGAAACTTCCGAGCGAACTTTCTTGATAAATCTCAGATGCATTAATATTTCATTGTCGATGCAGCGCGCCGCATAGGTTGCCAGACGGGTTCCCTTTGAAGGGTTGAATGTTTTGATAGCCTTGATTAATCCTATTGTGCCGATCGAGATCAAATCGTCTAAATCTTCACCGGTATTGTCGTATTTTTTTACGATATGGGCTACGAGCCTTAAGTTATGTTCAGTGAGCTTGTTTCTTGCCTCCTCGCTTCCTTTGGTGAGTTGAACCAGGCATTTCTTTTCCTCCTCTTCGGAAAGAGGCTGAGGAAAAGTGTTATTGGCAATGTACGATACCAGCAGCAAAAGACCATTTAATAACGACAAAACTGCCAAGGTCCATAAGCCTGGTAGCACTATGCCACCTCCCATATAATATTAAAATGTATTTAATAATATGGAGATGGCTTTAAAAGAGTGCCTGTACGGAAAATATTTTTTAAATATATTCGCTTGCTTCGCGGACGATTTCCTTTAAAGGAGGAACGTTTGCGAACCATTCCCTGCCGGTTATCTCATTAGCGCAGGCGCTGTAAAGCAGCCCGATGAGAACTTTCAGTCTTGCCGGGAGTTTTGGGGGTACAACCTGAAAATCTTCTTTCCAGTTTATGTTATTTCTTTTCTTGGCTTTTTCAATGCTGCGGTACCAGTCCGTATTTCTGTAATAAATTCTTGCTATTTCTTTGCTGACGGGGACTCCCTGAAATGTAAAGCGGCATTCGTCCAGTGTGCCCAATACATCGGCAACAGTTAATTTTCTATTTTCGTCAAATCCGATTTCGATTTTCCCGTCTTCGTTAATTAGTCCCAGCCTGCCTGCTTCTTGAGTGATCAGTTCACTAATGTAAACGGTTATTCTCTTTATATCTTCAATTTCTTGATTGTCCAGACCGGCAATCTTCATTGCCGTATTCCAATCGATATAGCGGTCGCTTGCCTCCAGTTTGGTCGAAACGTCAAGAAAGGGTTTGTCGAGGACCATACCAGGCACGGGCATATCTTTAAATCCCAGGTCTTCAGGCTTTAAGCCGCCTTCTTCCAGTCTTTTAAACACACTGGAACCTTCCGGCAGCGAACGCCGGTAGATTATTTCCAGAGGAATGAGAAAATTCGCTCCTTCCAGACGATAAGCCGAATAATCGTATTCGTTATTTTTTACCGGGGGTTCGATGACCCTGAGCAGGCTTACTTTCATGGAATTAGATGGACCGGACAGTTCAGAAAGTCTTTTTGCCTTTCCATTTTCAATGATTCCAAGATAGTGTGTTTTAATTCCTTTTTCCTGAAGCCGTTCAAAAAAATATGCGCTTACAAGGCAAAGGGAAGCGCCTTTGTTTTCGATTTGATCAGGCATTTCCCCCCAGTCAAAAACAGAGTAACGGTCTGAAAATGAAAAAATGCCAATTCCGCTGCGGTCTTTAACAGCCGGCGTACAAACTGTTAGATCCTTTACACTGCCCAAAATTCACACCTCGTTAAAGAAAAGTTTATTACCTGATGGTATCAGAAGCGTTTATTTAAGTCAAACAATTCCGTAAGGCGCAACACGGTATAAAGCAGGTAGATTTTACCGATAATATAATTTATAATAATTTATAATATAGATAAGGGATAAATATTTCTTTGTCCCTGTTTTAGCGCGCGCTGCTAAAGCTCCTTTTGTAATGCCTTTTTACACTGGAAGGTAATCAAATGCAGGGATTATTCCAACCTTTATTTCAAACAAATCAATTTAAAAGTCTGAGCCTGGGTCTGGACAAGCAACTTAAACGTCAGGCTGTTATTGGCCTGGCAGGTTCCCAGCGCAGTTTTCTAATTGGGGGAGTTGCCCGCCGGCAAAATGTTCCGATACTGGTTGTAACGTCCGGGGACGCCGAAGCGATTGCTTTGGTTGATGAACTCGTTGCTTTTTTACCGGAAAGCAGGATTTGTTATTTCCCTACCTGGCAGCTGCTGCCTTTTCAGGTTCTGGCCCACGACCAGGAGGCGCCTTCCCGGAGGCTGGAGGTACTGGAAGCGTTGGTCAGCGGAGAAAGCCTGATAGTTGTTTCACCAATCGAAGCCCTTCTTAGAAGGTTATCTCCGCCGGATGTTTTTTTGAATACTAAAATCTGTGTAAAAGTGGGGGAAAGAGTTGATCTTAGGGAACTCAAACTCAGACTTTTAAACTTTGGCTATGAATATGTTGATTTAGTTGAGGGGAAGGGTCAGTTCAGCAGCAGGGGCGGCATTATTGATATATTTCCTTTAAATTTTAGGCGCCCTTTCCGAATAGAATTTTTTGACGAAGAAGTGGATTCAATCAGGTTTTTCGATGAGGAATCCCAGAGGTCGGAAGAGAACGTTCAGGAAATAACCTTCTTTGCCGCCAGGGAACTGGTATCTAATGAGGAAATCAGGGCAGCGGCGTTAGAAAGGATAGAAGCTGATTATCATAACCAGTTGAACAAACCTAAGCGGGCCGGTTCCGGCGAAGCGGGCGGTAAACTCGTTGAATTTGCCGAAGCAGTAATCCTGCAGCTGCAGGAGGGATTTTATTCACTGGGATGGGAGCAGCTGCTGCCTTATTTTTATCCCCGGCCTGTAACATTGTTTGACTATTTGCCCGCAGACTGTTCAGTCTTCGTGGATGATCCCGTAAGAATAAAAGAAATTGTTGAAAGCATCGGCAGGGAACGGGAACAGATTTATACGGAACTGATGATTAACGGAAAGGTTCTTCCCATGCAGTCCGGCGGTTATGTTGACTGGCGGTATGTTGAGGAAGCTTTAAGCCGTTTCCGGGTTATCTATCTGTCTTTGCTGCAAAGGCAATCACAGGACGTAATTTCTCAAAACAGTGTGTCTTTTACCACAAAGAGCAGAAGAGCTTTTTACGGGCATTTGGATACTCTTTTTGAGGAAATAAAATATTTCATTAAAATGGGCTGCCTAATTGTCCTGGTAATTGGAAGCAGAAAGCGCGCCCTCCATTTGCAGGAATCCTTAATTGACGCCGGAATTAACCCGCTTACAACGGAAGATCTGAATCAGGAATTAAAACCGGGACAGGTTGTTATAACAACAGGCGCCTTAAACGAGGGATTTGAATTTGTTTCCGGCAACCTGGTGGTAATTACGGAAAAAGAAATTTTCAGCCGCCCGGTGAAAACTCAAAGGGAGCGGCCCCGGCGTTCAAGACAGCTGGAATCGTTTGCCGATTTAAAGGCCGGCGATTTTGTAGTCCATCAAAATCATGGAATCGGCCGTTTCCAAGGGATAGTTTCTCTTGAAATAGAAGATATTCAAAAGGAGTACCTGCTTGTTCAGTACACCGGGGAAGACAGGTTGTATGTGCCTACGGATCAAGTCGGCCTCGTTCAAAAATACCTTGGCGCAGAGGCGGAGACTCCCAGGTTGTCGCGTTTGGGCGGAAGCGAGTGGTCCCGTGTCAAGGGGAGGGTAAAAGAAGCCGTTCGTGAAATGGCGGGTGAACTGCTGGCTTTATATGCCGCCCGTCAAAAGCTGCCCGGTTATGCTTTTAATCCGGATACTGTCTGGCAGCGGGAATTTGAGGCTTCTTTCCCGTACGAGGAAACCCCCGATCAGCTGAGGACCGTTGAGGAAGTTAAGGATGATATGGAAAAAGTAAGGCCGATGGACAGATTGTTATGCGGCGATGTCGGTTATGGTAAAACGGAAGTTGCCTTAAGGGCAGCTTTCAAAGCTGTAACGGAGGGAAAGCAGGTTGCCGTACTGGTTCCTACAACTATTCTCGCCCAACAGCACTACAATACCTTTACGGAACGTTTCAATGGTTTTCCGGTTTCGGTTGAAATGCTCAGCAGGTTTCGATCCGCCCAGGAGCAAAGACAGGTAGTCTCAAACTTGAGCGCCGGCAAAGTTGATGTAGTAATCGGGACCCACCGTCTGGTTCAGGAAGACATTGTCTTTAAAGATTTAGGCCTGGTTGTAGTTGATGAAGAGCAGCGTTTTGGGGTCGCTCATAAAGAAAAACTTAAAAAAATAAAAGAAAATGTTGATGTGCTTACACTGACCGCCACCCCAATTCCACGCACGCTTCATATGTCAATGGCCGGTGTTCGTGACACAAGTCTGATCCAGACCCCCCCGGAGAACCGTTTTCCTGTCCAGACCTATGTCCTTGAAGAAGACACCGTGCTGATCAGGGAGGCGATCCGCAGGGAAATTGGACGCCGGGGCCAGGTTTATTTTGTCCACAACAGGGTTGCCGGCCTTGACAGCTCCGCCTGTTGGCTGCAGGGCCTTGTTCCCGGCGCGAGGATAGTCGTTGCCCATGGTCAGATGCGTGAAGACGAACTGGAGCAGGTTATGTTTGATTTCGTTAATTACGAATATGATGTTTTAGTCTGTACAACGATTATTGAAAACGGGATGGATATACCGAATGTAAATACACTGATTGTCAAGGATGCGCAGAATCTCGGCCTTGCCCAGTTATACCAGCTTCGCGGAAGAGTTGGCAGGTCAAACAAACTGGCTTATGCTTACTTTACTTTTCCTGGAAACCGGATTATTTCTGAAGTGGCGGAAAAAAGGCTGGCGGCAATCCGTGAATTTACCGAATTCGGTTCCGGATATAAAATAGCCATGAAGGATTTGGAAATCCGCGGCGCCGGAAATTTACTGGGGCCTGAACAGCACGGCCATATTGCTGCGGTCGGATTTGATCTTTACTGCCGTTTGTTGGAAGAGGCGGTCATGGAGGCCAAAGGTGAAACTGTCCAGCGTGCGGTTGATACTTCCGTAGAAATGCCTGTTGAGGCTTATATCCCAAGCAGCTATGTTCCTGACCCCGATCAAAAAATTGATCTTTACCGCCGTTTGGCCTCCTTTCGCAGGGAGGATGAAATACTGGACCTGGAGGAAGAGTTGGTTGACCGTTATGGTGATCAGCCGGAGCCGGTACGCAACCTTTTAATGATCACAAGGTGCAAAGCGCTGGCCAGTCAGGCCGGGGTAAAAAACCTCACCGGATATGCAGGCGGCTACCGGATGCAGTTTCACAGTCAGCATTCCTTAAGCGGTGAAAAACTGGTCGCTATTGTCCGTCATTATCAAAATCAGGTCAAATTCAACAACTCCGATGAATTTGAGATCAGGCTGAAAACGAGGATTTCTCCTTTGAACCCTGTCAGTTACTTGGCCTTTATCGAAGACTTTCTGCGCCGCCTTTTGTAAACCTTAAAAAGCCTGCTAAATAAAAGCTTGCCTGACCTTAAGGAATAATTTAGAATATAAGTGGCAGCTGAAAAAGCGAATAACATTGGATTTTTTCGAAATCTGAAATTTATTTCGCAGGTACTGGTAAAAAATGAATAACCTTCTTTCCCTTGTTATATACTATCAATAAAGGATCTATTGCTCAGTTTTTAAAAACAAGGAGGGAGGCTGATCCGTGAAAGCAACTGGTATTGTTCGTCGTATTGATGATTTGGGGCGAGTGGTAATCCCGAAAGAGATCCGCAGAACCTTACGTATCCGTGAGGGCGATCCTTTGGAGATTTTTGTTGACAGAGAAGGCGAAGTAATCCTAAAAAAATATTCACCCATTGGAGAATTAGGGGATTTTGCCAAAGAATATGCCGACTCGCTTTATGAAGCTTTAGGGCATATTGCCTGCATTGCTGACCGGGATATGATAATTGCCGCTGCCGGCGCTCCTAAGAAGGAATATCTCAACAAGCCAATTGGCCCTGCTCTTGAAAAAGCCATGGAAGAACGCAGAACGGTGGTGATCAACAATCCCGGTGAGGATCCGTTTTGTAAAGAATGCATGATTATAGATAATGGTGAATGCAAGTATTCTTCCGAAGTAATCGCGCCGATTATTTGCGGGGGGGATCCTATCGGGGCTGTGATTCTGGCTTCAAAGGAGCCGGAAAAAAGAATGGGTGAACTGGAGCTGAAACTGGCCGAAACGGCAGCCGGGTTTTTAGCCAAACAAATGGAACAATAAAAAAAGGTGGCCGGAGGCCACTTTTTTTAATAGGATTTTAAGCGACCAAATAGTTGCTTAACGTCAGGAATTTGTATATTCATACTTTAAGAAGGCATATTACCGAAAACCTTCTTTCTTAAGAACAAAGGAGAGATAAAATAAAAAATGTTTTCGGCTTCTTGGGAGGGCCAAACACCGCACAAACGAAATTCCCGAATAACAATTGTAGGGTTGGGTCCCGGAGATCCGGGGCAAATTCCCCTGATGGTGTGGGAGGCCTTGAAGCAGGGTGAGCGGATACTCCTTCGTACAGAGGAGCATCCTGTTGTGCCGTGGTTAAAGCAGCAGGGGATACATTTCACCGCTTTTGATAACTTGTACGAAGATGGAATGAACTTTCAGGATGTTTATAGGAAAATAGCTTCCAGTGTGCTTGAGCAGGCCGGCCGGGGGCCTGTTATTTATGCGGTGCCGGGCAGCCCGTTTGTTGCGGAAGAAACAGTGGAGCTTATTGTTCAGCAAGCGGCCTCATTAAACCTGGACGTTGATGTTCTGCCGGCAATGAGCGCTCTCGACGCTATAACAGCAGCACTGGGCATTGATCCTTTAAAAGGGCTTCTTATCCTGGACGGCTCCTTTCTTAAAGGAAAAATTCCCCGGCCAAATATAGGAGGCATAATACTTCAGGTATACAACCGTCTTGTCGCCTCGGATATCAAGCTGCTTTTGATGGAAAGCTATCCGCCTGATTACAAGGTTGTTATTGTCAGGGCCGCAGGAGTTCATGATCTTCAAAGGATTGAAGAGCATCCTCTGTACAGGATAGACCGCCTTGACTGGATAGACCACCTGACCAGTATTTATCTGCCGCCCGGTCCCGAAATCGCAAAAGCCTGTTACCCCATGGACCAGCTTGTTGAGATAATGGAGATCCTGCGTTCCGAGAAAGGCTGCCCCTGGGACAGGGAGCAGACACATAAGACTTTGCGAAAATACGTCCTGGAGGAGTCATATGAGGTTGTTGACGCTATAGAGCAGGAAGATGTGTATAAAATATGTGAGGAACTGGGAGACTTATTACTGCAAATTGTTTTTCATTCCCAACTTGCCAGGGAAGAAGGCGCTTTCGATCTTAATGACGTAATTACCGGGATCATTAAGAAAATGATTGAAAGACATCCCCATGTATTTGGCAATGTTATAGTGACGGACAGCGCTGAAGTAGAATCTAACTGGGAAATGATTAAAAACAGGGAAAGAAGAATAATCCCCAGGGATTCAATTTTAGACGGTGTCCCCAAATACCTCCCGGCCATCTTACGGGCAGGTGATGTACAAGCCAAGGCGTCCAAAGCCGGATTTGACTGGACCGATTACCGCGGGGCAATGGAAAAGGTTAAGGAGGAACTGAAAGAACTGACCTTGGCCATTGCGGAAAACTCTCCTGATGAGATGGAAGCGGAAGCCGGAGACTTGTTTTTTGCCCTGACAAACCTCTCCCGCCTTCTTGGGGTTGATGCGGAGGTGGCCCTTTCCGGAACGGTAAACAGATTTATCAACCGCTTCCATTATATTGAAGAAAAAGCACGGATCAGCAACAAGGAGATTTCCGAATTTTCCCTGGATGAGTTGGACGTTTGGTGGGAAGAAGCAAAAAAGGTAGAAAAGAATAAAAAAAGTAGGAAATATTTTCTTGGCGGAAGGAACTTGTAATTATTATAGCGAATAATAAAAACATACCAAAATCCAATGAGGGGGGTATTTATGAACAAGGCAGAACTAATTGCACAGGTAGCCGAAAAATCGGATCTTACTAAAAAAGATGCAGAAAGGGCGGTTTCAGCCCTGATTGAAGCTGTCGAAGAAGCCCTGGTAAGGGGCGACAGGGTTCAGTTGGTAGGATTCGGGACGTTTGAGATCAGAGAGCGTGCTGCCCGTAAGGGCCGCAATCCCCAGACGGGGCAGGAAATTGATATCGCCGCTACCCGTGTACCTGTGTTTAAGGCCGGAAAATCATTAAGAGAAGTAATTTCCTAAGTTGGAACATCTTTTAAAAACATTTTCATTTTTTTGGTGATTTTGTGCGGGTAGATAAATACTTGAAAGTTTCCCGGTTGATCAAAAGAAGAACAATAGCTAAAGAAGTGTGTGATCGGGGACTGGTCAGTGTAAACGGGCGTGCGGCAAAAGCAGGCGCCGGTGTCAAACCTGGCGATATTGTTGAAATTAGCTTGGGGCGCCGCCGGCTCAAGGTGGAAGTTTGCATGTTGGCGGAGAGTATGCCCGCAAAGCTGGTTTCCCAAATGTACAAAGTCCTTGAAGACAGGAGAATAGGAAACGAGCAAGAAGACTACCTGTAGGGGCCTAAAAGGCCCTCTTTTATTGCTCTTCACAGTAATCAAGAGTTTTTGCGAGGGATCTGTTGATCCCATCTTTTTTTGTTCGCAGAATGCCATAAAATACCTATTATGGTATATTGCGGCATTTGCTTGATAATGCTATAATTAACATAATATACCAGTATTGGAGGTGGTGTGTTATGAGGGACGGTGTGCTTGTTTAGCCCCCTGAGAACTGTCTTAAAAAAGATACCTTAAGTGAGGGCGCCTTGCCCAAAATAACGTCCTTAACATAAAGGACAAGTATAGCAGCAAGGTTATCTTTTTAAAGAGGAAAAAGTTGGCAGGAGGTGTTAAGGTACCTTTTGGTGAACACATATTTTTTTTCCTCCGGGTTAAGAATAAAAACACTTAGTTAGTACAAGGAGGAAAAGAAATTGAAACGGTTCACCGGGATGCTGATCGTTAGTTTTATACTCTGCCTTCTGGTGACGGCGTGCGCCCGCCAGGTTTCCCGCAAGCCGGTTCCTGGCGCCCCGAATAAAGAACCAACTATCTCGATTTACGTGAGCGAGACCGGACAAAAGAAGCAGATTAAGCTTGAGGACTACGTAGCCGGCGTGGTGGCGGCGGAAATGGAACCCGCCTGGCCGGTAAATTCTCTTGCGGCCCAGGCAATCCTGGCTAGAACCTTTACGATGGAAAACATCCAAAGCGGCCGGGTGCGTCAACTGCACGGTACCGATGTATCCACTGATGTACAGGAATCTCAGGCCTATAATTCTTCAAGAATAAACAATCGCGTGCGCCAGGCTGTGAAACTTACCCGCGGTAAAGTGGTCACTTATAATGGTCAGTACATTAAAGCCTGGTTTAATGCCTGCGATGGAGGGATTACAGCCTCCGCGGCCGAGGGGCTCGGTTATACTAAAACGCCAACTCCCTACGTAAAAGCGGGAGTAAAAGATAACTGCCTGTCCATCACAAAACCTGAGAATCGCCTGTGGGAAAAGCGGATACCGATCGAACAGGTTCGCCGGGCGGTTAAAAAAGTAACCGGAAAGGATGCCGGGGCTATTGAATCCGCAAGAGTCGTAAAACGAGGCCCTTCCGGAAGAGTTGAGCAGCTGCAACTCGGAAACGTTACGGTAAGCGCGCCTGCTCTGCGGCTTGCCATAGGCAGCGAGCTGATGCGTTCCACTTTACTTACCGGCGCGGCGGTTAAAGAAGGTTCGTTGGTGCTTAGTGGAAGAGGGTTCGGACATGGGGTAGGGATGTGTCAATGGGGAGCTAAAAAGCTGGCTGAGAAAGGTTCATCACCGGAAGATATTATAAGTTTCTATTATAAGAATATACAGATTAGCAAACTCTGGGAATAACATAGCGGCCCTTAAGGGCCGTTTTTTTTTGCGCATATTCCCCCTTCTCCAAGGCATAAGAATATATAAATCTCGGTAAGGAGAAGGTTAAAATGGAGGAACAGGCCGGAAATAAAGTGATCCTCACCGACCGGAAGGATCTGGCGCTTGCCGGTGTTAAACATGTAGAAAAATTCAACGATGATGAGATTATGCTGGACACCAATATGGGTATTTTATCTCTCAAAGGAGAAGGTTTAAGAATAACTCAACTCGATCTTGAAAAAGGCACGCTTATCGCACAGGGATTTTTTGCACTAATCCAGTTCAAGGAGAAATCCAAAGCTATCCGGAGGACCCGGGAAAAGAATAAGATATTCGGCCGTTTGCGCAAGTGATGGTGGTGATAAATGGCCTTTAGTGAGAGCTTGTTTGCCTTCGCCTGTATTGTTGGAATCGGTTTTATAGCCGGAGCGCTATACGATTTATACAGGGCTTGCGGACGGATTCTGTATATTAAAAAAAGAGCCGTTTTTATAGGCGACCTCCTTTTTTGGTTGTTGTTAACCGCAGGAGTAATTGTTCTTCTTCTTTTGGTTAACCAGGGTGAAGTACGTTTTTATGTTCTTCTGGGATTGGTCCTTGGAGTTTTGTTTTATTCAAAGCTTTTAAGCCGGGTCTTTCATTTGTTTTTTTGCAGAATTTTTAGCCTGCCTGTTTCCGGCTATCGGCATTTTATTAAGACATTAAAAAGGATTTGTAAGATTTTTTTCTTTGTGTAGAAGGATTTTATTATGGAATAAAGAATATTAAAATAAATATGTCAACAAATTGTACAAGTATTGTGGACAATCGGGGTAATATCCTTGCAAATAGAAATTCGAGGCGTTGAGAAACTGAGTTTTCGCGAGCGCCAGGTGGTTGTATTGAAAGAAATGGGGCATTCTAGCGAGCAGATTGCCCAAAAGCTTCGCCTGAGCGCCAGTACGGTGGCAACATTGTTTAACCGTGCCCGCAATAAAGGATATGAGGTAGTTATAGTAATCAGCGGGGGCCTGGGGATTTTTGGCGTAGACGAAGAGGAGGAAAGGGAATCTTGATCTTGTCAATCCGCCGGCAGAAAAGAGAAAGAAACAGCTCACTTAGAATCCTTTCCGGATATAAGAAAAACTTCCGTTTTTCTGTTAGCAAAATCTCGTCTATTATACTTATTATACTGCTGATTTACCTGGTTGTTTCCATTACACTGCAGTTTAAAAAGCTCTATGCGATGCAGAACGAAATGAAGGAAGTTCAACAAAAGGTGGTCGAGCTGCAGGGAAAAAATCTTCAAATGCGCGAGCAGTTAAAACTTGTTCAGTCAGATCAATATATTGAACAAATGGCAAGAGAGAAATTAGGGTTGGTTAAGTCCGGCGAATCCCGGATTATAACCACTCAACCAGATAAAAAACAATAAAGAAGATCTCTTGACACCTTTTTATCCTCCTGCATATAATTTACATAGGTCTTTTCTGGCTTCAAGGAGGATAACTAAAAAGGGTTATGCCGGCTAAAATAGGGAGTGTTATAGAAGGGGTTGTCAAGGGGATCACTAATTTTGGCGCTTTTATTCAACTCCCGGATGGCGAAACGGGTTTAGTTCATATATCGGAAGTTGCCAGAATTTATGTAAGGGACATTAATGACTTTTTAAAAGAAAATGATCGTGTGGCAGTTAAAGTAATCTCGATTGATCCCCGCGGTAAGATAGGCTTGTCCATCAAGCAGGTTGAAATTATAAAAGGGGAAAATAGTTTTCAAAGGGGCAGGCTGGCTGCTTCTTTTGAAGAAAAATTAAATAAGTTTCTTAAAGAAAGTGATGAAAAGCAGACTCACCTCAGGCGCAGCACAGAAGCTAAGCGTGGCGGCCGGGGTTCGGCAAGGCGTGAAGAGTAGAGATAAAACCAGGGGCGTTCTCGAATGCCCCTTAAGTATTATACTATTAAGGAAGATTTATGAGAGTCGCAGTAATTGATATCGGCACAAACTCAACCCGCCTGCTGATCGCGGAAGTAAGCAGTCTGAAAGAAGTAAAACCTCTGCACACCGATCTCGTTACTGCCAGATTGGGTAAGGGAATTGGAACCGCCATACTTATACCCCCGGCAATCAGCAACACTGTGGCCGTAATTGAGGATTATTTAAAAAGGATCCCCGATTGGCAGGTTGAAAAGGTTGTTATCGCAGCAACAAGCGCAGTCCGAAACGCGGTTAACCGTGAGGATTTTCTGAGCGCTGTTTTCGAGAGGACCGGCTTTGAAGTTAAAGTGCTGCCCGGCCCCGAGGAAGCTCTCTTGAGTTACCAGGGAGCGCTGAGCGGATTACGTATGAGTATTGACAGTCCAAACACGGTCGTTATGGACCTTGGCGGCGGAAGTACCGAGTTTACCTGGAAAGAGCGGAACGGGTTGCGCTGCCGGAGTGTGGAGGTTGGCGCGGTACGCGTCACAGAAGGCAGTTTTACTGACGCGGAGATTCTTTCCCTGCTGGTTTCCCCTCTAGAGGAAATACGAAATATTTCTCCTGTAGAACTTATCGGGGTTGGCGGGACAGTAACCACCATCGCGGCCATATCCCTTTCCCTTCGAGTTTATAACCCTTCGCTGGTGCACGGTTTCGACTTATCAGCGGGACAAGTCGAAAAAACGCTATCCTTATTATCCTCTCTTTCGCTTGAAGAACGCCGCTATTTACCGGGACTTCAGCCGGAACGGGCGGATATAATAATAGCGGGAGTGCGGATCGTTAAGCAGATCCTTTTATATTTGGATCTGCTCCGGCTGAAAGTCAGTGAAGCGGATCTCCTGTACGGCATTGCTATTCGGGAGGCAAGCGGCGGGTTGTAATTTGTCGGTAGAAAAATAACGCGTATTACCAGTAATGACAATATATGCCTGTCTCTTATACTATAATCTAAAGTTAAGGGATGCCAACCCTTAATTGAGTGTATAAGAGGTGGGGCTTAAGGTGTCAAACAAGTCTGAAGTTTATCCATTTCGCCGGTCGGGGAAAAAACAGGGGATTAGAAAGAAAAAGCCTGTCAAGCATACTGCCAAAAACAACAAGAACAGCCTGCCCGCCAAAGTTGGAACCTCTGTTTCCGGAAAGCAGTTTTTTCTCCTGGCGGCGGGCTTTTTTCTGGGCAGATCAGTTTTATTCGGTGAACTTGTCCCTTTTGCAGCTGCCTTTGCCGGAGCCGTCGCCATTATTATGCCCGCTTCATCTTTGCTGGCTGTCGTTGGACTTATCCTGGGACTGGCAACGGTTTTTCAGGGACTCTCCCTGATGGTGGACTGCGCGGCGGTAATGCTGGTCTGGATATTCCTTCTCTATTCGCAGGATAATGTTAAAAACCCCTCAATTGTGATCCCAGCCGTGGTTTTTGCGCTCAGCCTGATTCTAAAGATTGGCTGTCTCATCTTTATTGATTTTTCTGCTTATGATTATATCAGCATTACTTTTGAAGCGGTTTTTGCCGGCTTATTTACTTTTATATTTTTAAAAGCTCTTCCTTACTTATCAAGAATAAGCAGTCCGCAAGGCCCGGAGGCCGAAGAACTGCTGTCTGCTTTGATCCTTTTGGCAGGTATCCTGGCGGGCACAAGCGGGCTTGAGTTCAGGGGAGTTTCTCTCCAGGGACTGCTGAGCCGGTTGATCATTCTTGTCCTTGCCTGTGGAGGAGGTATGGGCCAGGGCGCTGTTGCCGGAGCCCTGATGGGAATTATCCCGGGTTTGGCCTATGTGACTGTTCCTGTTTTAACAGGAGTATATTCCTTTGCGGGCTTTGTGGCGGGATTCTGCAGGGGTCTGGGGAAACAGGGAGTTGCGGCGGGTTTTTTAGCCGGCAATCTTATTTTGCTTATTTACATTAAAAACTTCGGGAATCTGATCGCCGCAGTCATTGAAAGCTGTTTGGCCATTGTTTTATTTTTTTTATTTCCATCCCGAAAAATTGAGCAGCTTGCGGAGTCTTTTTCCCTGATTATATCCGGGAATACAGCTCCTCTTTCAACCGGCGGCAGGTTGGAGGGGTTGATTAGAAAAAGGCTGAGTAAATGGTCGTGTGTTTTGAAAGATCTTTCACTGGGGTATGCTCAAACTTGCGCGGCTGCCCCGGAAGAACGCCGCGAGCCTGCGCTTCAGGCTCTTTTCAGGGAAATAGGTCAAAAGGTATGCAACGGCTGCGGCATATATCAAATCTGCTGGGAGCGGAAATTTTATCTTACCTATCAGAGCCTGTTGGATGCCTTCGCCCAGGTTGAACTGTACGGACAGGTAACGGTTTCAGATTTGCCGGAGTTTTTAAAAAGGCGCTGTACGCGGGCCAGGGAACTGGCCATAACAATATCGTGTCTGTATGATACATACAAATTAAACCTCTACTGGACCAAGCGTGTTCTGGAAAGCAAGGAAATAGTTTCCGAGCAGCTCAAGGGTATGTCTGAAATAGTTGAAGATATGTCTTCAGAACTGCAGTTGGAAGTCCGGGAGTTTGCCGGCAGGGAAGTATATCTGAAGGACAAGCTGAAGCGTTCGGGCATTCCGGTTACCGATGTCAAAATGTCCCGTAATGATGATTATGGTATTGAGGTGGGTATAAGCAGACTGCCCTGCGCAGATAACCTTGATTGCTCTGCAAGGCTGATCCCGGCTATTTCACGTTTCTTTAAAGGACCTTTATCGGCGCCGTCGGTTAATTGCGCAGGCCCCCTGGGGGAAGACCTTTGTTTTTTAAGGTTATATCCCGGACTCAAATACCAGGCCAAAGTAGGCATCGCCAAAATAGGCAAGGGAGGAAACGTTGTCTGTGGCGACAGTCACGCTTTTGTTCATTTAAAAGGGGGAGAGTTTGCCTTCATGTTGAGCGACGGGATGGGCGCCGGAGAGAGCGCGGCGCTTGAAAGCGGCGCCGCCCTGGCTTTGCTGAAGAATCTTCTGGAATCGGGCTTGGGCCGGGAACTGGCTGTTAAAACTGTAAACTCTCTGATGATGTTAAGGTTCCCCGGGGACAGTTTCGCTACGGTTGATTTAATAATTCTTGATTTGTATACCGGGCAGGCTGAGTTTACAAAAATTGGCGCTCCGCCGAGTTTCCTGAAGCAGGGTAAAAGAGTTAATTCAGTCAGGGCTAATTCGCTTCCAGTGGGGATTATAAAAGATATTGATGTTGTAACCGTTTCAAGAAGGCTTACACCGGGTGATCTTGTGGTTATGGTAAGCGATGGGATGCTGGACATCTACAGCGGGCCTGCCGGCAAGGAAAATTGGCTGAGGGATGTAATTCAAGGGGCGGGTGAAATTGAACCGCAGGATCTTGCGGACCTGCTCCTGAATTTAGCCGTTACCAGCGTTGGAGGGGCGGATAGGATTCCCGACGACATATCTATATTGACGGTATGTTTTGAAAAAAGAAGCTTTGATAAAAAAATGGAGGGAAAAGCGTATCAGTGTGGAAATATATAGTATAAAATGTATAAAATTTTGTGTTAAGGTGTCGATTTTTGGCTGGAATTGACTTGGTTAAACGGGTTAGATTGCTGATCGAGAAAATGGGAATGCTAAAACCCGGAGACAAGGTTTTAATCGGTGTCTCCGGGGGGCCTGATTCAATCGCCTTGCTGCACGTTTTGTGGGTTTTGAAGGATGACTTGCAGATAGTCCCGGTCGTCGCCCACCTGAACCATCAGCTCCGGGGCGAGGAGGCGGAAGAGGACGCCCGTTCGGTCAGGGAGTTTTCAAAAAAATTGGAGCTGCCCTGTTATATAGAAGAAGCTGATGTGAAAAGCTATCATAAAAACTCGGGTTTATCTCTTCAGGAGGCGTGCAGGGAAATTCGTTTTTCTTTCTTCGGACAGCTTGCCGGCAAGTTGGGCGCCGGCAGGGTAGCCCTGGGACATCACGCGGACGATCAGGCGGAAACGATCCTTCTCAACTTTCTGCGCGGCGCCGGCATAAGCGGCTTAAAAGGCATTTCTTATGTACGCGGCCTGTTTATCCGCCCGCTCCTGGAAATACGCCGCAAGGAAATAGAAGAATATTGCCTTCAGCAACAGTTGCCTGTCAGGCAGGACAGCTCGAATCTGAAACCTGTTTATACCCGGAATCGTATTCGCTTGAATTTGCTGCCTTTGCTGGAACGCGAATATAACCCTCAAATAATCCAGACGCTGGTGCAGTTGGGCAATCTTTGCAGCGAAGAGGATTCTTACCTTGAGGAACTGGCCCTGATTAATCTGGGAAAAATAAAAGTAAACGGGAAGAACGGTACGGTTGTTTTAGATAATAATATGCTGCGAGCCTTATCTGCCCCGCTCTGCCGGCGCGTGTTGCGTCTGGCCTGGAATGAGGTAACCGGAAAGACGAAGGAACTTTCTTACCACCATGTCGAAAAACTGATGGAATTATTGCACAAAAAAGCCGGCGGGCGGGTTATGATTCTTCCAAGGGGAATCCGTGCGCTGAAGACTAACAATGTTCTGCAGTTTTTCCGGGAAGCGGAACCGGTTCCCGTACTTCCCTACAGGCGCCCTTTAATTGTACCCGGTGTGACTTATGTTCCCGAAATAGATCTTTGTATTCAAGCGGAAATAATCGACATCAAGGATGCCCCGCCGTTTTCCGAAATATCTCCCAATGAAGCCCTGCTCGATTATAACCTTATTAAATACCCCCTCTATGTGCGCAGACGTTTGGAAGGGGATGTTTTTTCTCCTTTTGGGCTGGGCGGGACGCTGAAGCTTAAAAAGTTTTTAATTGACAGCAAGATAGCCCGTTATAAACGGGACAGGATTCCATTGGTGGTCAGCGGGGACGATATTGTCTGGGTTGGCGGCCTGCGTTTATCCCGGGACTGGAAAGTTTCCGGCGGGACTGTCAGCTGTCTTTATCTTCAGATTCTGGGAAGCTCCGCAACAATGGCATAATTGAAACAAAGTACGGGATGTGTTACAATTTTTATTAATTGACCTCCCTAATGTAAAGTATTTTCAGAGTAGCTAGCAAGCAAGAACCGTCCCTACTTGCTAAGGATAGTATAAACTAAGAAGGAGTGGCTTTATTGAACAGGATTCTCAAGAACCTCAGTATTTATTTGCTAATCCTGTTGGTAATCATAGCTCTGCTTAAATACGCGCAGCCTCAAAACGTTGACGTAAAGACCTGGCGTTATGATCAGTTTCTTGATTTCGTAAATCAGGGGCAGGTACAGGAGGTTACTATCCAGGCCAAGGATACAACCAATTTAATTACCGGCACAAAAAAGGACGGCGTGAAGTTTAAAACAACCGGCTTAAAGAACGATGCCGATCTAATCACGCTCCTCTCGGAGAAAAAGGTCAAGTTTACCACGCAAGAAGCGCCTCCGCCGGGTTTATGGACAAATATCCTGACAGGTATTTTACCGATCCTCATCTTTGTCCTGCTCTTCTTTTTTATGATGCAGCAGACACAGGGCGGCGGCAACAGGGTGATGTCGTTTGGGAAGAGCAGGGCTAAGCTGCACACTGACGAAAGAAAAAAAGTTACTTTTGCAGATGTTGCCGGCGCCGATGAGGCAAAAGAAGAGCTTATCGAACTGGTTGAATTTCTGAAGAGCCCTAAAAAATTTACCGAGCTCGGAGCTCGTATCCCCAGGGGGGTGCTGCTCTTCGGCGCTCCCGGAACAGGAAAAACCCTTCTTGCCAAAGCTGTTGCCGGGGAGGCGGGAGTGCCTTTTTTCAGCATCAGCGGTTCCGATTTTGTAGAGATGTTCGTCGGCGTCGGAGCTTCACGGGTACGGGATCTGTTTGAACAGGCCAAGAAAAATGCTCCCTGTATCGTCTTTATTGATGAAATTGACGCGGTGGGCCGTCAGAGAGGGGCAGGCCTGGGAGGAGGGCATGACGAGAGGGAGCAGACCTTGAACCAGCTTCTCGTGGAAATGGATGGTTTCAGCCCCAATGAGGGGATTATTGTTATCGCGGCTACCAACAGGCCTGATATCCTGGATCCGGCTCTGCTGCGTCCCGGCAGGTTTGACCGGGAGGTAACCGTCGACATACCGGACATTACCGGACGCAAAGAAATTTTAAAGGTCCATGTCAAGGGCAAACCCCTAAGTGACGATGTAGACCTGGATATTCTGGCCAGGCGCACACCCGGCTTTACAGGAGCGGATCTGGCCAACCTGGTCAATGAAGCTGCTTTATTAGCTGCCCGCGTCGGTAAAAAAGAAATCGGCATGCGGGAGTTGGAAAGCTCTATTGAGCGTGTGATTGCAGGTCCCGAAAAAAAGTCCAAAGTCATCAGCGAGAAGGAGAAAAAGCTTGTCTCCTATCACGAGGCCGGGCATGCCGTGGTCGGATACCTGCTGCCAAATACTGATCCGGTACACAAAGTTTCCATCATACCGAGAGGCCGCGCAGGAGGCTACACGCTGCTTCTGCCCAAGGAAGACCGTTATTATATGACAAAATCCATGCTGCTTGATCAGGTGACTATGCTTCTTGCCGGCAGGGTCGCCGAGGATCTTGTTCTGGGGGAGATCAGCACCGGCGCACAGAATGATTTGGAGCGTTCTACCGAGATTGTCCGGCGAATGATTATGGAATACGGAATGAGTGAAAACCTTGGCCCTCTGACTCTGGGCCGCAAGCAGGAAACAATATTCCTGGGCCGTGACCTGGCGCGGGACCGCAACTACGGAGAAGAAGTTGCGGCCGCAATCGACAAGGAAGTGCACAGGGTTGTGGAAATTAACTATAACCTGGCTAAGGAAATTTTGAAGAAGCATATCAATGCCCTGCATTTGACAGCCAATACTTTAATGGAAAAAGAGACGCTGGAAGCCGAAGAGTTTGACGCCCTGATGAAACAGGCCGGGGAGGAAGAAAACAAGGCTTAAATTAAAAGACCGCTGCCTGATTATTAAAGAAGCGGTTTTTTAGGCAGGGACCAGAGAGCGATCCCTGCAGATCAGGCCTTTCGCTAAAAGATAAAAACCAGTTCCGGGGGAGATGACAGTGATGTAAAGCAATTGCCGCACAAATAATAAAAAACCGATGAAGGGGACAATCAAAAGAAAAAAAGGAGTTATATAACTATGTATCGTTTAAAGATATTCCTGGTTTTTGCAGCAGTCATGGTTTTTTTCCAAAGCGTTTTCTTTCCGGCGCCTGGAATGGCCCGCCAGATTCATGTGAATGTCAATGGTCAGATTCTTAACAGCTCCGATATTCTCATCGAGAATGGACATACATTGGTTTCCTGCAGGGTGTTTTCAGAACAACTGGGGGCTGAAGTAAAATGGAACGCCGTTACCAGAACCGTAACTATAACAAGAAAGCAGGATATTATCCGCTTAACCCCCGGCAGCGCGACGGCATTTAAGAACGGCGCGAAAATCAATTTGGATGTCAGCGCAATAATCATCGGAGGACGGCTTTACGTGCCCCTGAAAGCGCTCGCGGAGTCTTTGGGCGCCAAAGTAGTCTGGGATGAAGCAAGGTCAACAGTCCTGGTCGACAACGGTTATTGTCCGGTCTGCGTTTCTTTAAAAAAATAAACACGCTAATTCAAAAATTATAGGGGGTACTTGAGATTTCAGAAAAAAAATTATTGCTTCCCTTGACCATGTGGGCTGCGCTGCTTTCTCTTTTGAATGCCGCTCTTTTGCTTTATCTGTATTTCAATGGTTTTTTCACTCCTTTGTCACAGTTGTTTTGCTACACAAGAAGCTGCAGCGAGCCGGTTCTGCTTGTTGCAAGAAAAGTTTCTTTCGCCCTTGCGGGCGCATCTGCCGCCGCCTTGCTGGTTATTTTCAGCTTCTTTGCCCGGCAAAGCAGGTGGTGTCAGGTTTTCGCCCTTCTTTTAGCCCTTTTTAGCGCATTCATCTGCTCCGCCCTGATCATTTATCAGTCACAGATATTAAAGAGTTTCTGTGTTTTTTGCCTGATTTCTTCCGGTCTTTTCTTCCTTACCCTGGTTATTCTGTACGTAGATTTAATAAACCATAGACCAGGCCGCCAGCTTGGCGGAGGTTAATTTTTTATAAATAAATTAAATGTGAGCGGCGGCGCTATATAAAAAAATGAGCTGAATAAACTGAAAGCAGGATTGTTTAATTGTTTAATTAATTAGCAATTCTTTTTAAAGTAAAAACAGCAATAAATTTTTTAAAAGAACTGGAACTTTTTTCTGACTGTCGGTGTCTAAATAAGTATGGATTAGTAGATCAATGGTAAAGGAGGAAAGTATCTCATAACTTTTCAGGTGATATTTCCTCCGGTCCAAACAATATAAAAAGTGTGGGAGATTGATTGAAAAAGATATCGATTATCAGCGAGCGGCGCCATTGATTTCCTCCGGGTGGGGGCTGGTTGAAATTACCTGCAAAATAATCATTTTTCCAGAAGGATTTCCAATTTATTTCTCGAAGTTATGATAGATATGTAAATTAAGGGATCTTGCCCAGCAGGCAGCCATAAGAAGAATTATTTGGGGTAATGTTTTCCAGATATAGGTGTTCTTGACCTATAAGAAAGAGCATAAGTATTTTAGGATCCGGAGATCTTGCTGATTGCCTTTGCTTAAGTGTAATTAAGCAAAGGTTTATCATAGTTTTTGAAGGAGGTGGTTACTCAGAGGCAGGGAATGGAGTTTGAAGAAAGAGCGGCAGTAGTTTAGCAGTAGTTTTTTAAAGAAAAGTTACCACGCGTGATGTTACTATTTCTTATAAGGAGGGATATCTTAGTGACAAAAAGGGTAACCAAGTGGGGCAGAATAGCCGTTATCCTGGCAATAATTGCCTTATCCTGTTTTATTTTTGCCGGCATAGCCCTTGCCGAGAGCATCAATATGGTAGCTGGCGACAACCCGATAACCGGCGGCCCGAGCTATGTGGTTAAGGCTGACCATACCTATGCTTACACCGTCACGGGCACAAATATGGATATTGATGTGAATCTCTTTGCCGAGGGCAATCTCCTTGGTAAACTGGCAACTGCACCGGACGGCTCGACTCTCAACAGCATAGTTCTTGATTTTCCATTTGGCCCGATGCGTTACAGCACTGCAGCAGATCCGGCGGTAAATGACGCTAATGAGGCTATTGACCCGGCTTACACTCCCACGACAATCGACCCGGAGGATCACAACCTGGACGGCCTTCAGGGCAAGTCCGTAGATGTCTGGGTTACAGTGAACGGCGTTGAATATCTGACAAAGGTAATACCGGACCTTCGTGAGAACATAACCCTGAGTGACGGTTCGGTAATCGACCGTGTATACCTGACTGTTGAGAGACAGTTAATCCCGGCAATCGGCAAGGTAACCGACTTTAGGATTGAAAGGCTGGTTGTTCACAACACGAAAGCCCCGAAAGAGGATTATTGCGTTAATATCAAACACAGCAAGAGCTGCTTTACGCCTAAATGCCTGAACCTGGATGTGGTTCTGACAGTTGGCAGGATATCTATTGATACCATTGATGATTGTAAAGTAGCGGGCGCCAGAGTAAACGTCACAGGTCATGTATTCAGGACGGAGGGTGGTTACCTCCTGGATGAATTTGGGCAGCAAACGGAAACATGGCTTGATTACCCGTGGCCGCTTACCACATGGCCGGTTATTATTGAATATGTCGTGCAAACTACCAATCCTGTATACCCGCCGTGCGCTCTTTGCCCGGCTGGCACACCGTACTTTGTACCGGCATGTGTAAGCGATCCCAACCTGGGCGATATTGTAGACAATGGCTGCCTTGGTGAACCGTATACGCATCAAGATCCCAGTTCAGGCGATTGCATTGCGCCTGTGATCACACACACGGTCAATGTAACCGATCCCATTACGCATCTAATTATTGACAGGGGTTTCTTCGAAGCTTCGATCGTGGTCCCGGGTGTCGCTGGCGTAAGTCATAGCATCGTGGCCAGGACCATCGAAGTTAAAGATACCCCACAGGATGCAAGCGTCCAATACTACTTTGACACCGCCGACTATCTGGTGCCGGTGGAGTCTCTGGAGGATATGGCCTATGTAAGAGAAACAGACGACAACCATTTCCTCCGCGGCTTTTTCAACGAGGATTTAGAAGCTCTTGAACATGCCTGGGTCTATTCCGATCCGGAAACTATTTTACCTGTGGCCGGCGATCCCAAGTACATCACCGTCACCCAGGTAGGTACTCAGGTGGACTGCAGCGCATATGTACCCGTGCGTATTATCCTGCGTGATAAATTTGGCAACGCAACGCCGAATAAAGTACCCTGCGGGGATAATTTAGCCGCTCTGAAGATTGATTTAAAGAGCATAGTATGTGACCCCGATGACCCAACCGGCACAATTAACCCCGAGGCGCCATTCGGCACAATTCTTGACGGCAATGACTCGGGAGCGCATGAAATTGACTACACGCAGATCGCGCCCGGCGCATCTGAAGTTACAGTCTATTTCAAGGCCGACGAGGGCGGTAATGTAAGAATTATAGCCGGCGCCATTATCAACGGTGTGAACCAGCTTGATGCAATCTGCTGCCTGGAAGTAAACTGCCTGATATGCATTCTTGAGGTTACACCGCTGGTTCCCTGCGATCAGATTCCAAGTCAGTACCTCAATGACCCCAATTACGAAGAACCCGCCAAGGCCGGTTGGCCGGTAAAGATATCTGTACATTACGATCCGAGGTTACTCGGAACGATTCTGGCAGATCCTAACCGCACTTCCGCCACCCTGCGTGTTGAGCTGTTAGATTCGTCTCTGCAAACTGTTATTAGCGAAGCTTCCTGGGATCTTGAGGCCTTTACGGATGGCAACAGGCTGGCCTTTAACATGGCCGGCAGCAAAGGAAATAATGACACCTACCTCCATCCCAATATAAATGAGACCAAGTCCGACTTCTTTGTCTACGTGCCGTGGAGTTACTGCGGTCCGTTAGCAGTGAAGGTTGTCGACCCCGAAAAGCACGTTTGGGGCACCAAACTAATTACTTACAACAGCCCCGTTGAACTGGTGCGTGTATTAAGGCCGAATACCTGGCAGCTTATTTCCACACCGAAGGAACTGGCCGGCGCCGGCACTATGAGCGCCCTGCTGGGCGGATCATACTTCTCCGACATGCTGATTTACGACAAGAACTTACCTGGCGGGCCGTGGGCGCAGATTACTGACCCGGCTTACCAGTTGAGGCCGCAGTACGGCTACGTGCTTAATATGACTCAGGACTGGACCAATGGCGGTTACTGCACATCCAATGATTGCGGTTCCGAAAGTTGTGTTCAGGCAAGATATGTCTTCGCCCGCTCCACAGGTGTGGAAATGCCCGGTTCGCGTCCGCTGAACCTTGGCTGGAACTTGGTGGGACCGTCCTTTAGTGAGGACATTCATTATCGGGCTGGCGAGCAGCTTACAACCGCATATGGCACGGTAACATACCCCTGCCCGCCGAATACTGAATGCGTCTGTGGTGACGCGCTGACCCAGGGAGATACACTTTCCCGGATGCTGGGATCAGCCTGCGCCGACTGCAAGACTCTGGTCAACTGGGGCGGCAAAGGTCTGAACAGCTTTACCTCGCCCGGTCCGTACGGTCCTGTGGCTATTACATTACAAGGCGCCCCGAATTCAATGGGCAACCTGGGGGCCTTCGAAGCAGCAAGCGTCAACGGCAACACATATGGCGGCTATTATGTAGACTCCTCGCTATACGGGTTCAACGGTGACGCATACTGGCTGTATATAACTTCGCCGCAGACCCTGACTTCAAACACAATTCTGAAATCGGCGGATGTCCAGCCTTAAAAAAACAGCACATCTGTTTTTAAAAAGATCGTTTCCAGTACCTTACTTGCGGGAGCTTGTCTCCCGCGAGTAAGGTACCGATTCTAAAAGGCAGGGAGTAAAAAAAGCAATGACTCTCAAGTTAAAGCAGCAGTGGTTTTTAACATCTTTGGCTCTTGTTGCGGTGGTTTTTTTTATCGGCACGGCAGCCCTGGCGGAAGAAGGTCAGAACCAGCAGCAGATGCAGTATCCTGCTATGTATTACGGTATGGTGAAGACGGAGACGGGGCAGCCGGTGGCTTCAGGAACGGTGAAGGCTTATGTCGACGGTGAGATATGCGGGCAGTTGCCTTTTCAGGAAGGAAAATTTGGTTTGCCCGCCGAAGATCCCTACATAGCCAGATTACTGGTTTACAAAGCAAACGAGGATCTAACTGGCAGGGAAGTTACTTTCAAAGTGGAATCTGCCGGCCGGGAATGCCCGGCCAAAACAGATCCGCCAAAAATTGTCTGGGAATCAAAAGCAAAGCAGGCAATCACCCTGATCGTTGACGAAAGTTGTCCGGGTGGACAAGATCCGTCGGTCAGCAAGCTAACCCCCTTTTCAGATCTTACCGGTCACTGGTCGGAAGGCTCAATTAGCCGGATGGTTAACCGGGGGCTGATTAGCGGTTATCCGGACGGGACTTTTTGTCCGGACAAGCCGGTTAGCCGGGCGGAATGCGCACTAATCCTGTCCCGCGCCCTGGACTTGCCTGCAGCCGGTCCGGAGGCGCTTTCTGTGTTCGGGGACAAAGGCGCAATTCCCGAGTGGGCGCAGGGAGCTGTCGCCCAGGCGGTAGCTGCCGGGCTGTTCTCCGGTTATCCGGTGTCCGACGGAAGCAAGGACTTTGGGCCGGACAAGAAAGTTACAAGGACGGAACTGGCGGTTATTTTAAGCCGGGCTGCTTCGCAAAAGGGATTGCAGAAAAACAGCGATCTGGCAAACTTTTCGGACCAGGACAAGATTCCGGAATGGGCCCGGGAGGAAGTTCGCTCCGCCGCTGAGTACGGGTTGGTAAAAGGATATTCAGACGGTACCTTCAGTCCGCAAAAAGAAGTGACCCGGTCGGAGGCCGCAGCAATGATTGACCGCTTGCTGGACAGCCTGTAAAGCGACACGTCATGGTTACCAGTTGTAGATCCGTGACCAGATTAAAAAAGCATCCGCAAACAACTTAAAAGGAGGAGTTAAAACTGAAAAAAGCAACAAACAAACTGACTGCTGTATTGCTGTGCTTCCTGCTCTTGTTCGGTATTGCTTATACGGCGCTGGCGGCGGAAATGCCCTTGATGCCAATGGTGATCTTGGGCAAAGTGGTTGACCAGAAAGGAAGCGCCGTAAACACGGGAAGCCTGGAAGTATTTATTGGAGACAAATATGTAACCGATGCGGCTGTTGCCGGCGGGCAGGTTGATATTTCGCTGGATCAGGCAAATAAGGCGAACATAACCCCTATTGACAGCAGCGACATTGGTAAAGCAATCAGTTTTAAAGCTGTAATTGACGGCAAAGAATATAATGCCGGCGCAGAAAAGGAAATCACTTTTAAGGATGGCGGCTTCGAAGGGTTGGATTCGCGGCTGCTGATCACTGTAAATTATACCTCAAGCGGTTCAGGTCAGCAGGGCGGAGGTTCCGGAGGACAGGGCTCAACGCAGGCGCCCGCCTCTCCGGCTGCCAGTCCGGCAGCGGGAACATACGCAGAAAACGTCAAAATTGAGCTGTCCTGTTCCACTGCCCAGACAGTAATCTACTTCACTTCCGACAGTACCGATCCTAAGACCAGCAGCGCCAGAAAAGAATACAAAGAGCCCATCAGCATTAGTCAAGACACTGTAATTAAGGCAGTTTCGTTAAAAGACAATCTCTTCAGCGCAGTTTCTGTATTTGATTATAAGATTAGTCATCCGGAACAACAAACAGTTGTCTTATCCGATATCCAGGGGCACTGGGCAGCGGCGGTAATTCAAAAAATGGCCGGACAGGGTGTAATCTCCGGTTATGAAGATAAGACCTTCCGGCCGAATAACCCAATCAGCCGGGCGGAATGCGCCGCCATTATCGACAGGGCTCTGGACCTGGAAAACGGAAGCAACCAGGATATATCCGGATTCAGTGACGCCGCCGGCATCCCGGAATGGGCAGGTTATCCTGTGGCTGCCGTGGTTCACGCCGGTTTGCTTAAAGGGTATCCTGGAAAAGAAGGAAAAACCGTTTTTATGCCGCAGAAGCAAATCACCCGTGTTGAGCTGGCCACAATCATGGCGCGTGTTTTAAACGAAAAATCAGCCCAGCAAACAGTGCAGAAAGCGCAGTTTAACGACAGCGGCGATATTCCCGGATGGGCTGCCGAAGCAGTTGATCAAACGGTGCAGAAAGGGGTTATCACAGGTTATCCGGATGGTTCCTTCAAGCCTGGGAAAAATGTGACCCGCGCCGAAGCTGCGGCAATGATCGACAGGCTCCTTGGCTCAATTAAGTAGGGTGGTGGAAATGATGGGATCGGTTTGGGTGAAAAAAGTTCTTTTTGTTTATTTGTTATTAGTTTTCATACTGGGTTTTGCCGGCGCCGTCTATGCGGATGAGCTAGTCGGTACTTTTGATCGCTTCTATGGGCAAGTTAAAGACGATCTGAATAATCCAGTTCCAAGCGGGACTATAGAGGCCTATATAGACGGCGAAAAAAGAGGGGAGTTAGCCTTCCAAAACGGGCAGTACGGCATTCCGGTAGGCGATCCTTTTGTAGAAAAGCTGATAGTCAATGGTACAGCCAATGACATCGGTAAGCAGATCCAGTTCAAAGTGAAAATCGGCGCCGTTATCTATACAGCGCAGACCAGCCCAGTAACAACAGTACTTTACCAGGGCTCAATGTTCACTATAAGGCAGGCAAACCTGACTATCCCCAACATCTCAATAAACGGCTTTGCCGTTTTACAAAGAATCAGTACGTCAGTGCCGGCGGACGACTCGGGTACGCAAGTGAAGGCTACACAGGGAGGATCGGTTGTCGGCACATTTGTCACGGCCGCCGACGGGTCATATACGGTTACAGGTGTGTCAGCCGGTAGTTGCACGCTGGAATTCAGCCACACAGGCGGGAGCTGGAAAACGACCACCAAGACTGTAACAGTGGAAGAAAGCGGGTCTACCGGCGCCGGGACAGTAACCTTGTATCTGGGTGATATGAACGGCGACAGCGGTATAAATATCCTGGACCTGCTCTGGATGGCCTCGGTAATGGGACCTGCGTCTGGAGATGCGGCAAAAGCGGATGTAAACGGTGACGGTCAGGTAAATATTCTCGACTTGCTCAAGGTAGCAGCGAACATAGGAAAATGATAATTGCAAGTTAAGTCGTTATAAAAGGTTTGAGAGGAAGGAGGTACATTTATGGTAAAAAAAGCAGGGACAGTCATTTTAAGCGCTGTTTTATTAATCGTGCTTCTGATGGCTTCAAGTCAGCAGAAGGCCATGGCCGGCGGTGCCGGAGGTATAAATGAATTAGACAGCACTGACTGTGTGGAAGCAATGAGCGATGTCTGGGACGGGCTGGCTCTTTTAAACGCCAGTGAAATGGAAGAGCTGGTGAATATCGGCAAGAAGCTCAACGAGGCGGTTTTTTACGGTATCAACGGGAACCAGCCCGTCCTGACGGCGCAGCGGCAGCAAGCCCTGATGAACAAGTTTCACCTGGATTTTGGCGGTACGAGATGGCCCTGGACTATTGAAGAATACGTCAATAGCCACCAGAGCGGCGGCCAAGCCGGGTACGATGGTTTTGTCAACAGTGTTCAGCCGGTAAACCGTGACCTGGATTATTTGGCCGGTTTATACGAGCAACTGAGGTTGACTCTTCCCAACGACTACCGGGTTGAGATGAATGACACCTGGCGGTGGGGAGAAATAGAACAGTTGGAATTTTTTATACAGATGTTTAAGCAGCTAAAAATAGATGCCGCCGGCAACATAATATGCGCTAATTTTGATGCGCTGGTTGATCAGTATATTATAGCGGTCAGCAAGATAACAAGGCAGGATCTGGAAGAAGTGGGTTTTAGCTGCGCCATGTTTCAGGCGGCCATCGGCCAGTTAACTGATCAACAGCGGAATGACCTGATTGAAATTCTCAAAAAGCTGGGCACGGTAGAAGGCGCAGGCATTTATGGCTATGTTTATCTGGAGAAGGTTTCTCAGGCCGATCCGGAACCAAACCACGCCGGTTCGGAGATAAAAGCGGAAATCAATAACCAGGTGGTTGCTTCCGCCATATCAGCAAGCAACGGCTACTACACCCTGAGCGGGCTGCCTGCAGGCGCATGCCAGATATCCTTTGACAAAGCCGACTGGAGTTGGAAAGAAGTAGATACGCCGGTCAGCCTTGGCCAGGATGAGGTCAAACAAATGGCGCCGGTCACTCTGAGACTGGGAGACATGAACTCAGACAAGGCAATTAATATCCTGGATCTGCTCTGGATGGCTTCAAAAATGGGTCCTGTCAGCGGCGAATCACTATGGGCCGACGTGAATAAAGACAGCCAGGTAAATATTCTCGACCTGTTGAGGGTAGCCCAGAATATTGGAATGTGACAATAAGTTTTAAAAAATAGATTACTAAAAATTTTATGACTGGGGGAGTGCAGAAAAAAACTTAACTGGCGGTTTACTAATAAAAGGTTTTGGAAGGAAATTATCTTAGTTTTTTTAGAAGGAAATAAACTTTGTAAAGGAGGATAACATGCTTAACAGGAAGATCTCCATTTTGTTTATCGCCCTGTTGCTGGGAATGCTTTGTGTTGCAATTCCTGCCTGGGCTGCTGTCCCTTCCATCGGCCCTCAGGCGCCTGCTGCGGTGAATGTGGGTGACCAGTTCACCGTAGACATAGTCTTGAATAATGCGACCGCTGTAATGGGCACGCAGTTCAACCTGCAGTTTAACCCATCATTGCTGCGGGCTGATCAGGTGACCGATGGAAATATTTTTACAAGTCCTTTTCCTGTTCAAAATGAAATTAATAATACAACCGGCAATATTAACTATGCTTCGATAGCGCTGGTACCTGCAAATGCATATACGGGAAGTGGCGGCACGGCGGCAGTAATTACATTTACAGCATTAGCCGCCGGCACGGCAAACCTTTCTTTTGTGCCTGGTTCAACTCTCCTGGGAGGAGAAGGCGGAGCCAGCATTAGTCATACGACGACAGAGGACACAATCACTATAAACGGCGCGGTAGTGCCAAAGCCTGTTATCACGCCGGTTCAGCCCTTAAATGGAGCGACGAACGTAGCTCTTAACGCTCCAGTGCAGGCAATTTCTAATATGGATGTAACAGTAGTCAACCTTGCCGGAGTCACAATCAAGGACGCGGGTAACAACCCGGTGGCAGGCGTGAGCGCCACCCTGGGTGTGGACAACAAGACTCTGACCATTGCTCATAACGCGTTTAATTACAGCACGACATATACTGTAACCATTCCTGCCGGAGCGGTCATTAATGGCGGCCAGACAAATGATCAGACCACCTGGTCTTTTACCACCTTAGCGGCGCCTCCGCCGGAAAAGCCTGTTCTCACGCCGGTTCAGCCCCTTAATGGAGCGACGAACGTAGCTCTTAACGCTCCAGTGCAGGCAACTTCTAATATGGATGTAACAGTCGGCAATCTTGACGGAGTCACAATCAAGGATGCGGGTAGCAACCCGGTGGCAGGCGTGAACGCCACCCTTGGGGGAGACAGCAGGACACTGACCATTGCGCATAACGCGTTTGCCTATAGCACGACATATACTGTCACCATTCCTGCCGGAGCGGTCATTAATGGCGGCCAGACAAATGATCAGACCACCTGGTCTTTTACCACCTTAGCGGCGCCTCCGCCGCAGCAGCTGAATGTAACAGTCAACCTGACCGGCGCCTATATCAGCCCGGACCGGCCCCTGATGATTGACGGATCAGCCGACAGGGGAGGAACACCAGAAGCCGTCAACTGGTCGGTAGTCATCAAAAATTCAGGAGGCAATACTGTAGCCACATATACTCCTGAAAGCGACTCCAGCTTTATTCAGTTATACACACCTGCGATTGACCTGCCGGTAGTGGCTGATTACACTGTGCAGGTAACAGCTACGCCCGGTGTAGGAGATCCGGTAATAGTGGAAGGAACTTTCCATATCTATAATTTCCCGTTAAAATTTTCCGCCCCTCAGATTACCGGCAGCGGTAGCACTAGGACGGTGACGGCAATACTAACCAACCTCACAAACATCAATTACGACTCGATGGTGGTAGGCTGTCAGGTCACAAAAACAAGACCAGATGGGGTTATCGAAGTAAAGAGCTTTACTAGCAAAACAGAGAATATTGCTGCAGGCGGGGTTGCGAATATCAGTTTTGATATTAATGCTCCCACGGAGACAGGAACCTATAAGGTTGAGCTATTTGTCTTAAAACAAGATCCTAATGCCACGTATTCAACATTTGCTGAGCAGGTTGTAGCGGACCTGGTAATTTAAAAAAAGTGAGGTGAGCATAAAAACGATGAGAGGATCCTTCAAAAAAATAATCTTGGCACTATGCCTTGCGGCAATTTTGCTGATTACCGGCGCTGGTATGTCTCTGGCGAGTGATGATTATGGGCAATTAATAAGTGATCTCGGCCCCTTCTTCGGGCAATTGCATAATCTAACCCCGGAACAGTTGGAACAGGCGGTAGAAATCAGCGATGCAATGGCGCAGAATTTCTTTAATTGCTTGAGTGATGAAGAAGAAGCAGCGTTAAAAGACACCTTGGATATAGATGAAAATACTTATTTAAATATTAAAATCGGTTTGGTTGACGATGTATCGGGCTATCTACCCAATAATCCCAGCGGCGGCGCTACTGGGTATCAAGGTTTCCTAAACGCCATTGATCCAGTCAGCCCCGACGAGGTATCCGACGAGGAATATTTGAACGGGCTTATCAATTGGCTTCACGATAATTCAATAAACCCGGAAACCTTAGCCCAGCTCAATTCAAAGGGGATCTCCTTTGATGAGTTTGTGATGTTTATGGTTAAGCTGTCTCAGATCCAGTTCGGACCCGGACTGGTAGTTACAGACGGTGTAAGAGATCAGTTTGATACCATTTTGGATTGGCTCGTTAGTGTAAGTGACGGCAACTTAACACGGGATGACCTGACAGCCTGCGGGCTGACGGTGGATTGCCTTTCCGCAATGTACGACCAGTTAACTCAGGATCAAAAGGATCAGCTGGAAGCTATTCTGAACACCATGGGGCTGATTGTCCAGCAACAAACAGAACCCGAAGTAGGAACTGATAATGGAGCTACCGATATCACCTGCAACAGCGCTACCTTAAACGGAAATATCATCAACGGGGCAGATTGCAACGAGCGCAAGTTCCAGTACCGCCAGCAAGGCGACCCGGATTGGATTGACGCGGGTGATGAGACAGGTACATTCGGGACGGGAGCTTTCAGCTTCGGACTGACCGGGCTTGATCCAGATACTACTTATGAATACAAGGCTATGGCGCACAACTCCGCCGGCTGGGGAGAAAGTCAAGTAGTAGACTTCACTACTCCACTCTGTATAGAACCGGAACCCCCCCTGGTGGAAAGTAACCAGCCTGCTGACGGCGCAACGGGTGTTGATGTAGACGCAGACACTGAGATAAGCGCTACTTTTGACAGGGATGTTACACTAAACGGCGGCGGCGTAGTGATTCGTGACGGGAGCGACATCCTGCAGGGTGTGACAGCGGCTCTGAACGGCCGGACCCTGAATATCAGCCATCCTGCCCTCCAGTTCGAGACTACTTACACGGTGACAATTCCTGATAATTGTGTACAGTCCGGCGGTGTGGGCAACGATGAGCATGAGTGGAGTTTCACAACCAAGCAGTCATCTGATGTCTATTGTTTGACCCTGGATCTTCAATATAATGATGGCAACGACACAGTAACTGCATCCGGAACCCTGACAAGAAGATACGGCGATGTTCCGGAAAGAGATGTGTCTGTTGCAATAGTGATAGAAAAAGGCGGAGATATCTTTGCCCTGGGGCAGATGTTAACAAACCAGAATGGAGAATATGAATTCGTTTTCTCCACAGCCGGCTTCGGGGCGGGAACATATACTGTGATGGTCACTGCAAATGCGGTCCAAGCACAGGGAAGCTTTACCATACCCGGCGGAGAAATAACCGCTCCTACCGTGACAACTGAGAACGCTGCCGATATCACCTGCAGCGGCGCAACCTTAAAAGGGAACATCACCAGCAACGGCGGCGCCGATTGCGACCAGCGCAAGTTTGTTTACCGCAGGCAAGGCGTAACAGAGTGGACGGACGCAGGCGTTGAGACAGGTACATTCGGGATAGGCGCATTCAGCTTTAACCTGACGGGGCTTGATTTAAACACTTCTTATGAATATAGTGCAATGGCTCACAACTCTGCAGGCTGGAGTGTAGTAACAAAAACATACTTTACCACTCTGGCAACCTGTCAGGTGATACCGCCGACTGTAACAACCAGCAGCGCCACCAATATCACCACTGGCGGCGCGACATTAAACGGTAATATCACCAATGTCGGCGGCGCCGATTGCGACCAGCGCAAGTTCGTTTACCGCAAGCAAGGCGTAACAGAGTGGACGGACGCGGGTGTTGAGACACCAGGTCCATACGGATCTGGCGCTTTCAGTTTCGCTCTCACCGGTCTTACGTCAAACACTCCTTATGAATACAAGGCAATGGCACATAACTCCGCCGGCTGGGGCGAAGGACAGGTCGTAGCCTTTACCACTACCAAATCAGGCGGTGGTGGTGGTGGTGGCGGCGGCGGAAGCTCGTGCGAACTGAATGTCGATACATACGTGCCTGCGGCAAACGCTGAAAACGTTGCCATCGACGCTGTTGTGAAGGTTACCTTCAAACAAAATATCGCGGCCGTAGATCTGACCAAGTTAAGCGTTAAAGATGCTCAGAACAATGTTGTGAGCGGAGTAAAGGCAACTGTTGATGGAAAGGTCTTAACCATTGCTCACGACAACTTTAACTTTAATACCAAATATACCATTAGCATTCCGTATGGAACTGTAAAACGGGCAGACTGCTCAGCTCAAAACGCCAGCCTCAACTGGAGCTTTACAACTGCGGCAGAAGAAAAGAAAGGCTGTGCATATACCGATGTTCCGGAAAGCTACTGGGCATCAGGAGTAATCAAGGAACTGTGCGAAAAAGGCATTCTTAACGGATATCCGGACGGCACGTTCAGGCCTAGAAATGATATCACGAGAGCTGAGTTCACCAAGATAATCGCTGTTGCGCTCGGACTTGCCGAAGAGAATCCTGCCACGCCAACATTCAAAGACGTATCTCCGAACGATTGGTACTATGGCGTGATTGAAGCGGCAGCCAAGGCAAATCTGGTGAAAGGCTATGGAAAGGGACTATTCAAACCAAACGCGAAAATCACCAGAGAAGAAATTGCGGCCATTTTAATAAGGGCTTTGGGCAAGGCAGACGAAGCCGCTGCAAACGCCAGTGCAGTAACAGCCTTTAAAGACGATCATAACATTTCTGCCTGGGCGAGAGGTTCGGTTGCTGTGGCCGTTAAAGAAGGGATTATCAAAGGTTATCCCAACGGTACTTTCGGCCCCGGGAAAAACGCTATCAGGGCTGAAGTATGCGCCATGGTCTCCCGTATGCTGGCAAAGCTCTAGTCTAACGAAAGTTAGCAGGTAAAATGTCTGATAACCAGGCAATTTGAAAGTTGGAAAGGTGTCCCGTCTTAAAAGGCGGGGCGCCTCTTTTATAATAGGCCAACTTTTAATTGTTAAGGCAGGTGTCCTATTTTAAAAAAGCGGGGTGTAAAAAATGACACGCAAAATAAAACTAAACAACTACAATATTTTCGTTTTGCTGGTGTTTTTCTTTATGTCTTTTTTTGTTTTATTCAGCTCGGAAAAGGCGCAGGCCACGATCATAAAAAAAGACCTGGGGACTTTGGCCGCGGAAGCACAGATTATTATGACCGGTGAAGTTACAGCTATTCAATCCGGATGGGAAGACAAGAAAATTTATACTTATGTCACTGTTTCAAAAGAGGAACTATTTAAAGGGGCAGGGGATGAGAAAGTTATTATAAAAGTTCCAGGGGGAACAGTAGGGGAAATAACCTGCCGGGTATCTGATACGCCTGTATTTCAAAAAGGAGAAGAAATATTAGCCTTTTTAAAAGCCAGTGGTAAATATTACGAGCTTGCCGGCGCCAGACAAGGGAAATACACAGTACAAAAAGATAAAATAGTGGGTTTAAATGTGACAGTCAAAGACATTTCTGCTTTGATCTCAGACAAAATAGAGGAAAAACAGAAGGTTAAAAAAGAAGAAACAGTAACGGAACAGGTATATACTACGCGGCAATCTTTTCCTCTATCTCAAAACGGGAGGTCTTTTATTTCAAACAATGTTCAGCCTGAAAAGCAGGATTCTGCCTTGTCCGGAAGCAGCAGCGCCAGCCAGCCCTACTGGACAACAATACTGGATGAAGGCTTTGAATCAGACTGGCCTGCGGATCCGAAATGGGATCTTTATGGGGCGCCTGATTGCTCTTATACCTGGGGTAAAGAAAGCTATCAACCATATACCGGCAGCTACAGCGCCTGGTGCGCAGGAACATGCCAGGACGTTTGCGGTGACCTTAACCCGGCCGTTGACAATTACCAGAATAATATGGATGCCTGGATGGTTTACGGGCCGTTTGATTTAAGCGACGCCACCAGCGCCAGGATGACCTTTGATAACTGGACAAAATCTGCAGAAGAAGGCTACGATCAAGACGGAAATCCTTACGAAAGTTTTTATTATGGCTACTCAGTAGACAATGTAGATTTTTACGGTTATTACCGTCCTGGAGACTGGACTCCCTGGCGCCAGGAATATTTACCCCTGGACGAAGTATGCGGGCAGTCCCAGGTATGGGTTGGTTTCTGTTTTTACAGTGACGAAACTAATAATGACAAAGGTACTTTCGTTGATAATGTATTAGTTGAAAAATATAGTGGGCCGCTTCCGGAAATAACCGGTGTTTCACCTGATTCCGGGCGGGCCGTGGCTAAAGACTTAACTACTTATGAAGCTGCCGAAGACAGCACAGAGGTAACCATCAGCGGCAGCAGCTTCGGTTCCTCCCAGGGAGATGTGGCGTTCTGGGCCGGCCAGGGAAACATTATATTTACTTATGCCACTATAAAATCGTGGAGCGATGACCAGATTAGCTGCCTTGTGCCCGGAGGGGCAAGCAGCTATAATGCAGATGATGGAGCAGGAAATCTCTATGTTATTACAAGTGACAATCTCGTAAGTAACCCGTCTTTGTTCAGGGTTACATTCTCCTGCATGGGAGGAACAGTGCCCGGGAATAAACTGACCTATAAAGTTAACGCAAACACGGCGGACTGCGCGGGAGAAGAAAATTCGATTAAGGCAGCCGCAAACACCTGGAATAGCGCAGGGTCGAAATTTCTATTCAAGTACGGCGGAGCTACGAATAAAACAACTACAGGCATAGATTCGGAAAATTCTGTTATATGGGTAAATATAGGATATACAGATTGGCTGGCCCAAACCTGGACTCACTTTAATACCGCCCATCCGAATAATATTCTGGAGAGTGATACGGAATTAAGCGATTATTACAACTGGAGCACAGCTGTTAACCCACCCGGGCAGTATGACACACAGGAAATCACCACACATGAGTTTGGTCATGCTTTTGGATTGCTTGACCTTTACGGAACTGAAGACAGAGAAAAAACAATGTACGGATATTGCGCCACCGGCGAGTCAAGAGCAAGAACATTGGAACCTGACGATATTGCCGGGATAAGATATCTTTATGGACTGGTCGGGGATATGAACCAGGACGGTTCTATAAATATTTTGGACCTTTTATGGATGGCAAGTGTGATGGGTCCGGTGACTCCTCAATCCCAAATTGCAGATGTAAATTATGACGGGGTTGTTAACATTCTGGATCTGCTCCGGGTGGCCTCCAACATTGGTGTACAGCAATAGGGGAAGCAAGGGGGAAGCAAGGGGACGTACTTTTTGCTTCCTCGTTAGCGAAGCTGACTATGGGATAGGAAAAAAATACACAAGATTCGTTCCCCTGTATTTATAGAAGGCGATTATTAAGCACGTAGGCAGTTGACCTCCCTAAAGCAAGATTAATTTCAGGATAGTTAATCATTAAGTTAATTATTGTATTGTACTAAACATTTTTATAACAAACAGAGGAAAAAACTTGTTTTACAGAAAGATAAGCAGCAGTTTGCCGATCAGGGTATTTTTGTGCCTGACATTAGTTTTACTAACCTGTTTTCCAATAAGAGCTGAGTACGGTACGTTTGCTGACGCGTACCCGGGCTTGAAAAATTCATATGTGTTGTTTTTTAACCAGCTTAAAGATGAAATAGTTACACAAGGTACTCCCGAGGAGGAATTGCCGGCAGATTTTAAGCCGCTGTACGAATCGATAAAACAATTATACTTCGGCACGGATAATAATTCCGGCACAGTGACTGACGAAAACGGCAACCCCCTAGCCAACGCCTACGTCCGGGCAGAATACGGGGCCGGCGGCGGTGGTGTCGGGACGAGGACGGATGAGAACGGCAGCTATATCATTAGAGGTTTGCCAACCCAGAGATACAGGGTAGGCATAGGTTGCACAGAGGGCTGGTACACCCATCATTACACAGCAGAAACCCCTAAACCGGCCAAATTCGGGATGATAAAGAGGGCTCTTGTTTTTAAGCCGGTAGTGATAACAGCCTTGCGATGAATTTACGGATCATCTTGTTCTGAAAACCCCGGATGTTAAACTCTCCCCTGGCCAGGACATAGAGACTGTAAATGTTCTTTTTCATCGGTGCGACCTTGTTATCCCTGCTCACGTCAAGATGTTGAACTTTACGCATACGCCTGAACACCGGAGACATCATTGGTGGTTGTTTCGATCCGGAGCACGATTCCGAATTTGTCGTACATCTTGATGGAGACCTTGCCCATCATATTTGAGGGATGTCTTGCCGGTGGTCTTATCGTGCCAGGGTTTGTAGCTCGTGCATTTCTCCATTGCCGAGAAGATGTGAACCAGGCCGGGCTCAGTCCCCCGTTTTGACAGGCGGGCGGACTTTAATGCGGACGGCGTAATTGACATAGACGACCTGGCCTTTTTAAGGTGGAACTACGATCAGGAAGGCTGCGGGGGAAGAATAGTAAGACAGGCGCTGGCTGGGGAGAGCCCGGATGTCTCTTTGAGGTTGCCCCCGCCGCTGCCTTTGAAGCGCCCGCCTGTGCCGTTGTTTCGCTCAACCCCGGCAAACCAGGGCAGATTAACAAAAACAGATGTTCCCCCTGGATTTGAGGACTACAGCTTATGAGGGGACGCCGGAAGAGGCAGTGCTGACGCATGAATCGAAGACATGGAGGCAAAAACCTTGCCTTAAAGCAAACAACCTGTTAAAATATGAGCACCAACACAAAAACAGGAGGCGGTACTGATGAGCCTGCCGGTAAGAGAAATTGAAATTCCTCCCAAAGAAGTTTATACCTATGCGGATTATGCCCTGCTGCCTGAAGGCGCTCCTTATCAACTGATCGGAGGTAAACTGGTAATGACCCCTGCTCCAACCACTTACCATCAAATCATTTCGATGCGCTTAGAATTAAAGTTTGCTAACTTTGTGAACGAGAAGAATTTAGGCTTGGTCCTTGATGCTCCTGTAGATGTATACTTTGGAGAAAAAGAAACCTACCAGCCGGATATTATTTTTATTGCTCGAGACAGGTTCCATATCATAGAGCCGGCCAGGATAAATGGCGCTCCTGATCTGGTAGTTGAGATTTTATCTCCCTCCACCGGCTATTACGATTTGAAGAAAAAGGCCAGGACCTACGCCAGGCACGGGGTGAAAGAATACTGGGTTGCAGATCCGGAAGACAAGAGCATCGAAGTATACAAGGGTCAGGAGGAAAAATTCGTACTCGACCAGCGGGTTGAGGAAAAGGGCAAGGTTAAATCGCTTGTTCTGGACGGGCTGGAGGTAGAAATAAGGGATATTTTTGCTCCGGTATAAAACTCATTTTAGATTTTGGTTTTAATGAGCGAATTAAGGGAAGCCATCATATTTTTACACGCTGTGATTTCGTAGGCGGTATACCCGAAAACCCATCTCTCCCGGTAGCTGTCTTAAGCCCCAATTGGCTTTTAGGATCGGAAAAACGGCGCTGGCAGCCGCAAGTTCCCTCGCACCGGCAGAGCTTTTTCCCGTAAGGCCGGCCTCCGGTGGCGTAAAGGGAACCGTCTCCTTTTTTTCGTAAATTTATTTTTCGCAGGCCAACGCCTTCCTATAAGGGCGCGGCCGCTGGTTATGCCGGATTTTACCTTTACAGCGATAGCCCCTGCGGCCGGCGGAAAATTTCTGTTCCCGGAGCGTTGAATCCGGGCAGCAGGGGCGAGGCGAGGGAATCCTCCGGCCCGTATACCCCGGCCAGCAGCCAGCCTTTTTCGCCGGCGCTGAACACCTCCACCGTTTCGGCTACGGGATCCGCCACCCAGTACTCCCTGACCCCGTAGCGCAGGTACAGCCTGCTTTTCCGCAGCCGGTCGCGTCGCCCCGAGGTGGGCGAGAGCACTTCCGCCACCAGGTCCGGCATCCCTTTTAAGCAGTTTTCCGTAAGCAGGGGAAAACGCTCCCGCGAAAGGTAGAGCACGTCCGGCTGCAAAACTACGTCGTCGGCCGGCACAACGTCAAAAGGCGCAAATAATACGAGACCCAGGTCGTTCTTTTCCACGTAAGCGCGCAAAAGCGCTTCGATATTGGCCGCCATGTACTGATGCGAAAATCCCGGCGAAGGCGTCAAGGCCAGTTCTCCCTCCAGCAGTTCGTAACGCTGCCCGTCGTCGATTTTTAAATAATCAGCGTAAGTTAAATTCTTCCGGGCGGACGGTTCGCGGGTAACTGCCGTTTCCAGCACCGCAAATCACCCTTTCTTTAAAATTTACCATTTGTCTTGACTATGTTTATTATAAATGCCCCAAGAAAAAATTGCAATTCGGCCGTTAGTTATTTACGCCCATACTTCTCCTAAATCCAGGGTTAAGCCCGGGAAAAGGGCTGGCTGCGCCATTACCCGTCCCTGGCAGCGTTCTGCGAGCTGAAAGATCTGCCCCTCACGGCGGTATTCCTCCATGACTTCTGCTTCCGAAGAGAAGCAAGGGGACGTTCTTTTTGCTTCCTGCTTTAAGAACGGGTTGTACTTCAAGAAACATTGACAACTTAAGGGGGGTATAATAAAATTTCATTAATGCAAAAATAGCGGAAGCTATAATCCACACAGGCTTTTGGTTGTGGAGAAAGGGCGACGGTGAAGAAATCAAAGGCCGGTGTCAAGTGACCGGCTTTTTCATATAAAAGAATTTTTTAATGGCAAGGGGTGAAAAAATGCCTGATATTTCTGGCTTTGATCAGATTTATAACGGAGCTGTCAGCGCGGGCAGGTTTCCTGAAAAGTTATTTCTGGAGGCCCGTCAAGGGGCAGTTGCCGCCCTGGATCTGGCTGAAGAAGTTCTTGGGCAGGCCATTGGCGAATATGGCATTGATCATCCGGTAGGTTTTCCCGATACCGCCTATTTCCTGCCTGTTATCCACAGCTTAAGCGGCGAGAATATCGGCACACTTGGCGGCTGTCTGCCCCTGCTCGGCCGTGAGCGGCTTGTCCTGCGCGGTGATCTGACTTTTGTCAACGCAAGGCGGTGGGGAGAGACAACCTGGTATGCCGCGGAGATTATTGAGGCGGTAAGGTATCTGAGACAAATACCGGAAACCCCGCTGCATACCCCTCCATGGACGGGCTTTATAGGCGACCCAGTGGTTCGCGCCTGCGGAGTTAAAATGGTTGACTGGACCATTCCCGGTGAGGCCATAATCTTCGGCCGGGCCAGGGACAGCCGGGCGGTCGCCGGGGTTGTCCGGAAGCTGAGGGAAGCCGGTTTAATGATTTTTTTGTGCGACGAAGTGTGCGATCAGCTTCTTTCTGAGGGAGTCAAGCTGGGCGCGGAATTCATGGCTTACCCGCTGGGCAGTTTTACGCAGCTTGTACACGCGGCTAACTTTGCTCTTCGGGCGGGGATGATGTTCGGCAGGGTCCCGGCCGGGCAAAAAGACGCCCAGCGTGATTATCAGCGCAGGAGGATCAGGGCTTTCGCACTATACCTGGGCGCGCATGACCCGGTAAAAACCGCCGCAGCCATGGGCGCAATCAACATAGGCATTCCGGTTGTTACAGATCAGGCTTTGCCGGAGGACGGGCAGATACCGGAATGGTTTATTTCGGCGCCCGATTATGATAAAATGTTACAAACCTGCCTGGAACTGCGCGGCATTAAAATCGCTACGGTTGGTGTGGATGCCCCGATTTTGGTCGGGCACACCTTCGAGGGTGAAAGTATCCGCCGTAAAGACGCTCAGGTAGAGTTCGGCGGAGGCAGGACACCTGGTTTTGAGCTGGTCAGGATGGTTGGGGAAGCAGGAGGTTTTATTGACGGCCGGGTTGAGCTTACCGGGCCGGATATTGACGGTATAAAACCGGGAAGCGCGCTGCCTCTTGGCATTGTGGTTGATGTATTCGGCAGAAAAATGCAGGAGGACTTCGAGCCTGTCCTGGAACGGCGTATTCACTACTACATTAATTACGGCGAAGGTTTATGGCATGTAGCTCAGCGCGACCTGAACTGGGTCCGCATCAGCTCTGATGCTTATAAAAAAGGATTTCGCTTAAAACACCTGGGCAATATCCTGATCGCCAGGCTGAAGGCCGAATTTCCCGCCATAGTTGACCGCGTTAAAGTGTCTATCTATACCGAAGAGAAAAAAGTCCTTGAACTGCGTGAAACCGCACGGGATTATTATAAAAAGAGGGACGAGCGCCTGAGGATACTCAGTGACGATACAGTCGACACATTTTTTTCGTGCCTGCTCTGCCAGTCATTCGCCCCGACCCATGTTTGCATTATCTCGCCCGAACGGGCGGGGCTGTGCGGGGCTGTTAGCTGGCTGGACGCCAGGGCGGCTTGTGAGATCAATCCTTTCGGAGTCAACCAGCCTGTCCGGAAAGATGGTTTAATTGACGAAAAGAAGGGGCAATGGGAATCATTTAATGATTTTGTCTATAAAAACTCCCAGCACACCATTAAAAATGTAAACCTCTATACAGTTATGGAGTACCCGCACACTTCCTGCGGCTGTTTTGAATGCATTTTAGGTATTGTTCCGGAATGCAACGGTCTGATGGTTGTCAACCGGGAGCATACCGGCCCGACACCGACAGGAATGAGCTTTTCCACTTTAGCCGGCTTGATCGGCGGCGGAGTTCAGGCGCCGGGTTTTATGGGGATCAGCAAGTCGTACCTGTTCTCAAGAAAGTTCGTATCCGGCGACGGCGGGTTGGCCAGGCTGGTCTGGATGCCCCTGGCTCTAAAAGAACAGCTGCTGCCGGCTCTAACGGAGGCTGCCCTGAACGCCGGACTTTCAGAAGGGTTTCTTGATCAAATAGCGGACGAGACGATCAGCACAGAGAGCATGGAAATTCTAAAATTCATGGAAGAAAAAAAACACCCCGCCCTGAACATGGAATCTTTAATCTGATTTAACATCTTTAAAGGAGACATACCCTTGACTGGTTTGGATATTTTTAAACTGCTGCCCAAGACAAACTGTAAAAAATGCGGCCAGGCGACGTGCCTTGCCTTTGCCATGGCGCTGGCCAACGCCAAGGCTGATCTCGGGCAGTGCCCGGACTTAAGCGATAGGGCAAGGGAGACACTGGAAGCGGCCTCGGCGCCGCAAATAGCCCTTGTCAAAATCGGAGTTGGGAATGGTGAGGTCCAGGCCGGTAATGAAACCGTCCTTTTCCGTCATGATAAGTGTTTTGTCAATCCCGCGCCTCTTGCTGTTGTGGTTTCAGACAAGAGCGAAGATCCGGCTATCGAAACTTTGAAGGCAAATAAACTGGTTTTCGATCGTCTTGGACAGATGCACGGAATAAACATGGTGGCGGTCCAAAATGATTCCGGGGATCCTGAGGTCTTTTCCTGGGCAGTAAAGATTATATCGCAAGGAACCAATTTTCCTTTAATTCTGATCAGCGAGGATCCTTTGGCGATAGAAAAAGCGCTTGAGATAACCGGCGCAAAAAAACCGCTTGTCTATGCGGCGACAGAGGAAAACTATCCGGCTATGACAGAACTGGCCGGGAAATATAACGTCCCCCTGGCCGTGAAAGGAAGAAGTTTGGATCATTTGGCCGGTTTGGCCGAAAAGGTGGCTGCGCTTGGGCACAGGCAGCTGGTTCTTGATTCGGGGGCTCGAAGCGTCAGGCAGGTTCTCGCCGATCAGACACAAATCAGGCGCCAGGCTTTGAGGAGGTTCCGGCCTTTCGGATACCCCACCATTGCCTTTGCCGTCAACAGCCGGGACCCTTTGCAGGCAGTTGTTGAAGCGGGTGTTTACATAGCGAAATACGCGGGAATAGTTGTTCTTCCCAGCGCTGATCCGGAGGTTGTTCTTCCCCTGGTTACCCTTCGCTTGAACATATTTGCCGACCCGCAAAAACCTGCCGCTGTTGACTCCAGGATTTATGAAATCGGTTCCCCGGGAAATTCGGCGCCGGTTCTGGTAACATCAAATTTTTCACTTACCTATTTCTGCGTCGCCTCGGATGTGGAGGCGTCCCGCGTGCCTGCGTATATCCTGCCTGTTGATACCGACGGCGTTTCCGTTCTTACGGGCTGGGCCGCAGGCAAGTTTACACCCGAGAAAATTACTGCAATGCTTAAGGAATCAGGAATTGAGGATAAAGTTACCCACCGCAGGGTGATTATACCCGGCGGTGTCGCCGTTTTAAGCGGTAAATTACAGGATCTTTCCGGCTGGGAAGTGATAGTTGGTCCTGTAGAGTCGTCCGGCATACCGGCTTTTCTAAAACGGCGCTGGATAGCTTAAAAAGGCGTAGGCGAAAAAGGTGACCTGTGAATTGGGAGATCCTTTGGTTAGAAATGTAAAAATCATCCCCTGGGGAAAGACAGTGGCCATACCTAACGGCGAGAACCTTCTTCAGGCGATAGCGGAAGCGGAAATACCTGTACGCGCCGCCTGCGGGGGAGAAGGCGCCTGCGGAAGGTGCAAGGTTTTACTTAGGGAAGGAAGGGTCAGGCCGGGATTGCCGGGCGGACTTACCGGGGAAGAGTTAGCCTGTGGGTTTGTTCTGGCCTGTCAGAGCGTTCCGGTAGAAGACGTGGTCATCGAAATACCGGAAAGTTCTCTGGTGGACCTGCGCCGGATCGTTTTGTCGGAGCCCGGCCGGGGCATCGATCCCTCCGGGCCGCTCTACAGGAAAATAAAATTAAAACTTCGGCAGCCGTCGCTGGATGATCCCAAAGACGACCTGGGGAGGCTGCTTGATGAATTGCGTTTTCATCTGGGAGATAGCCGGATAAACGCAGGCCTGGGCGTTGTTCGTACTTTGCCGGGCATATTGCGGGAATCAGGTTGGATTGTAAACGTTTCCCTGGCCGAGGCCGGCGGGGAAATATATATAGAACAGGTTGAACCAGTGTCTGATTCAAAATATTACGGCCTGGCCGTTGATATAGGCACGACTACTATCGCAGCCTGCCTGGCAGATCTCGAAAACGGCCGGCAGGTGGCCGCAAGAGGCGCTTATAATAAGCAATCTGTTTATGGCGAAGATGTTATTTCAAGGATAATTTATGCCGGAGAGCATAAAGACGGCCTGGGAGAACTTCAGGGCGCCGTGACGGGGACTATCAACGGGTTGGTTTCCGGCATGCTAAATGATTATAAGATCGACCCCGGTGACGTCAGGGCAGCGGTTTGCGCCGGCAATACCACCATGACCCACCTGTTTCTGGGCCTTGATCCAGCATATATCCGCCTGGAGCCGTATGTGCCGGCTGCCAATAATCCGCCTCCGGGCCGGGCCGGGGAAATCGGCCTTAAAATAAACCCCAACGCGCGGGTGCATTGTCTTCCCGGGGTTTCCAGCTACATCGGGGGCGACATCACGGCGGGTGTGCTTGTTACGGGCATGGCCGAGGCGGAGGAGACCGCTCTTTTTATAGATGTGGGAACTAATGGGGAGATGGTTTTGGGAAACAGGGAGTGGCTGGTTGCCTGCTCCTGTTCCGCAGGGCCGGCTTTTGAGGGCAACGGAATAAGATACGGCATGCCGGCTGCCGAAGGCGCTATTGAGCGTGTTTTTATATCAGAAAAAGGTTCCCGGGCGGAGTGCCGGACAGTCGGCAATGCGCCGCCCGCGGGGATTTGCGGTTCCGGCCTGATTGACTGCCTGGCCTGTTTTTACAGGGAAGGCGTTATTGACCGGGCAGGCAAATTTATTTTAAAAACTGAAAACCACCGGTTCAGGGAAGGGGACGAAGGCCTGGAGTTTATTTTAGCCAGCGGGTTGAATAACCGGGAAATAACTATTTCAGAAACAGAAGTCAAAAACCTGATCAGGTCAAAAGCGGCAATATTTGCCGGAATACGGTCAATGCTGAAAACAGTCGGCCTGCCGGTTGAAGCAATCGAAAGGATCTACCTTGCCGGAGGCTTCGGGCGATTCTTAAATATCAGGCAGGCGGTTGCAATAGGAATGCTGCCCGACCTGCCGGAAGACAGATATGCCTACCTTGGCAACAGTTCCCTTAAAGGGGCTGTCCAGGTATTGCTTTCAAAATCAGCCCGGAGGAAGCTTGAGGAACTCTCGGGAAAAATAACATATTTGGAACTGGCCGCGGAAAAAACTTTTTATGATGAGTTTATTTCAGCCCTTTTTCTTCCGCACACGGATTTAAACTTGTTTCCGTCTGTAAATTTCAAGGATAAGAGGCGAACATGAGCACGCTCAGCAGCTGACCTTCTAATGTAAGTTAATTTTCGGGATAGGAGCAAGGATATGTCATTTACGATAGCTGTCGCAGGAAAGGGAGGAACGGGCAAAACAACGCTTGCCGCGCTCTTGATCAGGCAATTAATCAAATCCGGCAGGAAACCTGTCCTGGCGGCGGATGCTGACGCCAATGCAAATCTGAATGAGGCTCTAGGCATCAAGGTTAGCGATCAGACAATTTCTTCGAAAATACCCAGGATCAACAGCAGTCTCGAACCGCTGCCGGCAGGCATGACCAGGGAGCGTTATCTTGCCTACTGTGTCCACCAATCCCTGGCCGAGGGGGATGACTTTGACCTGCTGGTTATGGGCGGGCCACAGGGACAGGGATGCTACTGCTATGTCAATAACCTCCTGCGGAACTTTATACAGCAGCTAAGCTCAAATTATCCTTATATAGTTATGGATAACGAGGCCGGTATGGAGCATTTAAGCAGGCAGACCACGGACAATGTGGATATTCTGTTCATTACAAGCGATGCGACAGTCAGGGGCATCCGGTCGGCGAAAAGGATCAAAGAGCTTGTGGTGAACTTGAACCTCGCCGTCAGGAATATGTACCTTATAATCAACAGAGTCGCCGGGGATTTTGGGGAACTGCTGAAAGAAGAGATTGCCAAAACCGGCCTGAAGCTGATCGGAACGATTCCCGAAGATGAACAGGTTATTGATTTTGATCTTGTAGGCAGACCGATCTTTGAGCTGCCTGACGAATCGCCTGTCGTCAGGGCTGTATCAGAGATTATGTCCAAAACTAAAATTATTGAAGAACCCTGATAATTTGTAAAACAGGAGAATGAATGTGGCTGTAAATATTATAAAAGAAAAATACAGTAACAGGATCAACGAAGTGGTTATCGGCACAGGCCTGAACGCGGTAAAAGCTGGCGGTGACTATACGCTGCCTTTCCTTCTTTTTGAAGGTGAGATGCCGAACAGGCCGCTGGCTGCCCTGGAGGTTTGGGACATTGAGCCAAAACAATGGCCTGAAATACTGACTTCTGAATTTGAGGGTGTTATGAACGATCCGGCGGCCTGGGCAGGGAAGTGCGAGGAACACGGCGCGGATTTAATCTGCCTTACTCTGGCTGGCTCTCACCCCGATAACCTGGACAGCAGTCCTGCCCAATGCGCTGAAACGGCCAGGGCCGTTGCCGATGCTGTGAAAGTTCCGCTGATTATCATGGGCTGCGGAGTGGAAGAAAAGGATGTTCAGGTTATTGGCGAAGTCTGCAAGGTTTTGGAGGGAAGAAACTGCCTGGTCGGGTGCGCCAAGCAGGATAATTACAAAACAATAACCGCCTCCTGTATAGTTCACGGACATAGCCTGATTGCTTCAAACCCCCTGGATATAAACATCGCTAAACAGCTTAATATCCTGGTTACCGAGATGGGCCTGCCTTCAAACCGTATTGTCATAGACCCTCTTGTGGGATCATTGGGCTACGGGCTGGAGTACGCCTACTCAATCATGGAAAGAATCAGGATCAGCGGGTTGTCCGGGGATAAAATGCTGGCCATGCCCATGTTCTGCCAGATCGGGCAGGAAGTCTGGAAGACCAAAGAGGCCAACAGTCCGTTTGAAGAAACGCCTGAATGGGGTGATCAAGCCAGGCGTGCGGTCATGTGGGAAGTTGTCACGGCGGCAACGATGGCTCAGGCAGGGGGTTCTATTATGGTCATGAGGCACCCCGGGTCTTTAAAACAGTTTCTTGTTCACATGAAAAACCTGATGGAAGAATAGATTATGGCTGTGATAATCTGATAAGCATAGGGAAGGGGGCTGCGTTCTTGATTTTAATTGGCGAGCGCATTAACGGTATGTTTGGAGATATTCGGGAGGCTGTTCTAAGCAGAGACCCGGAGCCGGTTAGACATTGGGCCTTGCGCCAGTACCGGCGGCGGGCTGATTACCTTGATATCAGCACGGGCCCTTTACTGGAAGCCAAGGATCAGCCTGAGGCAATGGCATGGCTGGTCAGGACTGCTCAGGATACTGCCGATCTTCCCTGCTGCCTCGATTCCACCAACCCGGAAGCGATTGAGGCAGGGCTAGAGGCTCACAGGGGGAAAGCGCTGATCAACTCTACGACAGCCGACCAGTGGAAGATAGATATCTTTTTACCCATGGCTTTAAAGTATAAAGCGGCGCTAATCGGTCTGGCCATGAACGAGAAAGGCGTTCCAAAAAGCGCCGGAGACAGGGCTGCCCTGGCCATGGAAATAATCGTCAACGCCGATGCCAGCGGTTTCCCCATGGAAGACCTGTATCTCGATCCGCTTGTCCTGCCCTGCAATGTCGGGCAGGAACACTGTCCCGAGGTAATCGAGGCAATCCGCTGGATCAAAACGCTTGCTGATCCGCCGCCGCGTACGGCATTGGGTTTGAGCAATGTATCCCAGAGATGCGCCGAACGAGGCCTGCTCAACCGCACATTTATGGTTATGTGTATGGCGGCGGGGCTGGATGCGGCTATCGTTAATCTTGACGATGATGAACTGCTCAAGGCAGTTGCCGCCTCCAAGGTCATTTTAAATAAGGAAATCTACTGTGACTCTTTTCTCGCAGCGTTTGGGAACCGGGACTAAATTAACATGAAAGTAGTGAGGGATGAAATGGAAACTCCAGGTGCAGCTAAGCTTAATAAAAAGATAGAAGACAGATCGGCCAGGGTGGGTATAATTGGACTTGGCTATGTGGGTTTACCGCTGGCGGCGACAATAGCCGAAGCCGGTTTTCATGTGCAGGGGTTTGATGTTCAAAGAAACCGCGTCGAGCTTGTCAACCAAGGGATTAACTACATAGGAGATGTTGTCGGCAGTAAAATGAAAAAACTGGTTGCCGGAGGATTCTTACAAGCCACGAGCGATCTCGGCGAACTCCGGAATGTAGAAATAATTGTCATTTGTGTGCCGACCCCGTTAGATAAGCACCTGCAGCCGGATTTACGCTACATAATCAATTCTACAAAGCAGGCCGCCAATAATATAGCCGAAGGTACACTTGTTATATTGGAAAGCACAACCTATCCGGGTACCACTGAGGAAGTTCTGCTGCCTATCCTGGAGGGGCGCTGGCAGGATGTGCCGGAGCTGCTGCGGGAGTTTCAGGAAACAGGGCCCTTGCCCAGAGAAATGAGTTGCGGCAGGGATTTTTTTCTTGCTTATTCACCGGAAAGAGTTGATCCCGGCAACCGGGAGTTTAAAACTGAAAATACTCCCAAGGTGGTGGGCGGCATAACTGAAGATTGCGCCAGGCTTGCTGCGCAATTTTATCTGGCTGTCTTAAAAGCTGCCGTATGGAGAGTTACTTCACCCAGGGTGGCGGAGATGGAAAAGCTCATGGAAAACATCTTCCGCCTGGTAAATATAGGACTGGTTAACGAGATGGCTATCCTTTGCAAAAAGATGAATATAGATATTTGGGAAGTAATCGAGGCTGCGAAAACAAAACCATATGGCTTCATGCCTTTTTATCCCGGACCCGGTTTGGGGGGGCACTGTATTCCTATCGATCCTTTTTATTTAACTTATAAAGCAAAAGAATTTGGCCTGGAGACCAGGCTTATTGAGGTTGCCGGGGAGATAAACCGGCAGATGCCGAAATATGTTGTCGACCAGTGCATGCATATTTTAAACTTTTCACAAATAGCCGTCAAAGGCGCCAGGGTGCTTTTAACAGGGATCGCCTACAAAGCGGACATTGACGACTGGCGGGAGTCGCCAGCCCTGGAAATCATGGAAAGGCTGATCAACCTGGGAGCAATTGTGGATTATCACGATCCGTACATCCCTTCAATCAAAATAAAAAGTATTTCCCATAAATCGCTGGAGCTGACGCCGGAGCGCGTTGAGCAGGCTGATCTCATTCTTATTACTACAGACCACAGTAATATTGATTACAAAGTCATTTGTGAACGAGCGAAAAGGATACTGGATACGCGCAATATCATTTTCCGGATGGACATGTTGCCGGTAAACGGAGAGTATTACAAAATCTAACCTGTGCCCGGGAGGAAAACTAGGTGACTTTTAAGGCGGCTGTAATAGGCGCTGGTTATTGGGGAAAAAATCTCGTACGCAATTTTTATAACCTGGGTGTGTTAAAAGTAATCTGCGACACGTCGGAAAAGACACTTGGGGAATTAAAACAGCAGTATAATAACGTGGAAACAACCCCGGATGTTGATCTGGTTTTTAAGGATCCGGATATTAACGCGGTAGTCATCGCCGCGCCGGCGGCGAATCACTATGCGCTGGCCCTTCGTGCCTTGCGTGAAAACAAGGATGTCTTTGTTGAAAAGCCGCTTTGTCTTTCCGTGCAGGAGGGAAAAGAATTGTGCCTGCTTGCCGGTGAAAAAAAGCGGATCCTTATGGTGGGACATATACTTCACTACCATCCTGCGGGTATCGTCCTAAAACAGGCTGTGGCATCGGGTCTGGCAGGCTCAATCCACCATATTTATTCATACCGCTTGAACCTGGGAAAGTTCCGGAGTGAAGAAAATGTAATGTGGAGTTTTGCCCCCCACGATATTTCGCTGATCTTATCTTTAGCCGGGGACATGCCGTCTAAAATATCCGCTGCGGGAACAGCCGGCTTAAGGCCGGAAATTTATGATACGGTATGCCTGCAGCTTGAATTTGATAATAATCTGCGCGCCAGCGTACTGGCCAGCTGGCTGTATCCTATAAAAGAACAGAAGGTTGTGGTGGTGGGAAGTGAAGGCATGCTCGTTTTTGACGACACCGCCGCCAGGGAACAAAAACTGTTATATTTCAAGGAGCCTGTTCAGTGGAAAAACGGGATTCCGGAGCCGGTCCGCAATAATCCCGAAATGCTGGAAGTCGCCGGCGATGAACCGTTGAGACAGGAATGTCTTGCTTTTATAGAAGCGGTAAACAGCCGCCAGGCGCCGGAAACAGACGGGTGGGAGGGCTTGCGTGTGCTGGAAATACTGTCTGCCGGGCAGAAATCGCTTCTGGATAAGGGAAACTGGGTAAAAGTCGGCGGGCCAAAGGAAGAGGTCTCCTATTTCGCCCATCCCACAGCAGTTATAGACGAAGGCTGCAGCATCGGCGCAGGGGTCAAGATATGGCATTTCAGCCACGTCATGGCTGGCGCTGTGATTGGCCCACGCTGCAACATAGGGCAGAATGTGGTTGTGGCGCCCGGCGTTGCGCTCGGCAGCAATGTTAAAATACAGAACAATGTTTCAGTATATACGGGGGTTACCTGTGAGGACGACGTTTTTTTAGGGCCGTCCATGGTGTTTACAAATGTTAAAATTCCCAGAAGTCATGTTTCACGCCGTGATCAGTACATTAAGACAATTATTCACCGGGGCGCTTCTATTGGCGCTAACGCTACCATAGTCTGCGGAATTGAAATTGGAAAATACGCCATGATTGGCGCAGGCGCAGTCGTAACTAAAGATATACAGGATCATGCGCTGGTTATGGGCAATCCCGCGCGCCAGGTTGGCTGGGTTTGTGTTTGCGGCGAGAGACTGGAACCCGGAGAGCAATGCCGCAGCTGCGGGTTTAAGCTGGATATTTGATATTCTTTCCATCAATAAGAGTAAAGGAGTCAGACCATGAAGGTTCCTCAGTTTAGTTTGGCCAGTCAGACTACGAGAATAAAAGAAGAATTGGAGGAAGTTATCGGGCAGGTTGTTACAAAAGGCTCGTTCATTCTCGGGGAAAATGTTCAGAAGCTGGAACGTGAAGCCGCCCGGTACCTGGATGTAGAGTACGGTATTGGCGTCGGCAGCGGGAGCGACGCGCTTTATCTGGCTTTACTTGCCTGCGGTGTGGGTTTTGAGGATGAAGTGATCACCACACCGTTCACGTTTTTTGCTACTGCAGGATCGATAATAAGGGCAGGGGCGGTTCCGGTCTTTGTGGATATCGACCCGGATACGTTCAACCTTGATGTAAATCTGCTTGAGGAAAAAATTACTGAAAAAACGAGGGCGATAATGCCTGTGCATCTGTATGGACAGGCTGCGGATATGGCGCCCTTAATGGAAATCGCCGTTAAACACAACTTAAAAGTTGTCGAGGATACTGCCCAGGCTATGGGTTCTTTGTACGGCGGGAAAAAATCCTGCTCTTTCGGCGACGCCGGATGCTTGAGTTTCTTCCCCACAAAAAATCTCGGCGGATTCGGCGACGGGGGAATGGTTGTAACCGGCAATCCGGAAGTGGCTGAAAAAGTAAAAATGCTCAGGGTTCATGGAAGCAGGAAGAAGTATTTTCACGAGGTTGTAGGGATAAACAGCCGCCTTGACGAGATTCAGGCGGCAGTGCTGGCTGTTAAAATGAAATACCTTGATCAGTGGATAGCAGCCAGAAACAGTCTGGCTGCAAATTACATGAAGCTGTTCAAACAACACGGACTGGATGAGATAGTGAAGTTGCCGCGTACAATTGATAACGCGTACCATACTTACAACCAGTATACAATTAGAGTTCCCGACAGGGATAAACTTCAGGCCTTTTTAAATGAAAGAGGAGTAGGGACAGCTATATACTACCCGCTGCCGCTTCACCTGCAGCCGTCATTCTCCTCCTTAAACTATAGAATCGGTGATTTCCCCCAGGCCGAGAAAGCCTGCGGCGAGGTCATATCCCTGCCGGTATTCCCTGAACTTGCTTCCGAACAGCAAGAGTATGTTGTCGAGACGATGAAACAATTTTACCGTGAAAAAGGATTTTAACAGGATTTGCATATGAAATTAGTAACAATAGTAGGCGCCCGCCCGCAGTTTATTAAAGCAGCGGCGGTTTCCCGGGCAATTAGGAAGCACAACTCTGGGAACCGGGCAAATCAAATAGAAGAAATAATTGTCCATACCGGACAGCATTATGATCACAACATGAGCCAGGTGTTTTTTGAAGAGTTGGACATTCCCGCGCCAAACTACAATTTGGAAATCGGGTCGGATTCCCACGGCCGGCAAACAGGCAGGATGCTTGAAGCTATTGAGGATGTTCTCGAAGATGAAAAGCCGGATTGGGCGCTGGTATACGGAGACACCAACTCTACCCTGGCGGGGGCTCTGGCGGCGGTAAAAATGCATATACCTGTGGCCCATGTTGAAGCGGGCTTAAGGAGTTTCAACCGAAGGATGCCGGAGGAGATTAACCGGGTACTGACGGATCATGTTTCAAAAATGCTCTTCTGCCCCACGGTAACAGCAGTGGAGAACCTCCAACGCGAGGGTATTTTGGAAGGGGTATACCAGGTCGGTGATGTTATGTTTGACTGTATGCTGTATTACCGGTCGAAAATAGGAAGCGGTTGCCCCGCTTTAACCGCTTTGGGGCTGGACACAAAGGGCTTTGTTCTGGCCACTGTACACCGCGCTGAGAATACCGACTCTCCTGATGCCCTTCGGGAAATATTCGGGGCTTTCGGTGAAATTGCACGACAGTCACCAGTTTTAGTGGCGCTGCATCCCAGGACGCGCAGGTATCTCGACAGCTACGGAATAAGGGTGGCTGAAGGTGTCAAATTGCTTGAACCGGCGCCTTATTTGCAAATGATTGAACTGGAATGCAACGCCGGGGTGATCCTGACAGACAGCGGCGGCGTTCAGAAAGAAGCTTTTTTTGTAGGCACACCCTGCATAACGCTCCGGGAAGAGACCGAGTGGGTGGAAACTGTAGAATGCGGAGCAAATGTTATCTGCGGAGCGTCAAAAAAGAGGATTATAGATGCCTTTACGGACCTTGGGAAAAGCAGACATGAAATTATCTGCGGCACGGGTATATACGGAAACGGCGATGCCTCAGAAAAGATAGTCGATAGATTAGTTGGTGCTCGGGAATTATGAAAATATTAGCGCCGTTTGCTTTGCTTTATAAATATAGAAAATTGCTTTGGCAAACCACTGTCAATGATGTAAGAGCCCGCTTTGCCGGTTCTGTGTTTGGTTTGCTGTGGTTGTTTTTTTATCCGTTATTGCTGTTGGGGGCTTACGCGGCAGTTTATATATTTATTTTTAAAGTTAAGTTTCAATTATTTAATTCAAATGAATATGTTGCTCTTATATTTTGCGGATTAATACCATTTCTTGGATTTGCAGATGCACTTGGTATGGGTGTCGGTTCGGTAGTTTCTAATGCTAACCTTATTAAAAATACTCTTTTCCCAATTGAACTGGTTCCTGTAAAATCCGTGCTTGCTTCACAATGTACTCAAATAGCCGGTTTATTAATATTACTTGTAGTTCTGGGATTTCTCGGCAAGTGGTCAATCTGGCTGCCATTTTTTTTAATTGTTTGGGGGCTGCAAATTTTATTTTCGATAGGACTAATCTGGATTATGTCAAGTATAAATGTCTATGTCAGAGACCTTCAAAATATTGTTGCAGTGATAATTCTGATTCTTATGCTTGTTAGCCCTATAGCTTATACAGAAGATATGATTCCTCCAAACATGAGACCGTTTTTGGCTGCTAATCCTATATACTATCTAATTGTTTCTTACCAAGACGTGTTAATGTTGGGCCATTTCCCGAGGGGCTACATTTTCTGGATACTGTTGGTCTTTTCGTTATTCATATTTATTTTTGGACACTGGTTTTTTATGAAGATGAAGCGGGTGTTTGCAGATAATGTCTAATCAGGCAATTAAAATTGATGATTTGGGTAAAATGTATCGTCTGTATAAACGCCGTACTGATAAAATATTAGACGCTTTTGGCGTTAAATTTTGGAAAAAGAACTATTATCAGGAATTCTGGGCATTGAGAGATCTGAATCTGGAAGTAAACAAAGGCGAACGTCTTGGAATTATTGGACGTAATGGCGCGGGTAAAAGTACCTTATTGAAAATTATCACTGGTAATATTATGCCTACTGAAGGAAACATTAAAGTACATGGTTACATACAGGCTTTAATGGAATTGGGGACAGGCTTTCATCCTGAATTTACAGGAAGGCAAAACATTCATGTTTCTCTATCGTATCAAGGATTTACAGAAAAACAAATATTCGAGAAAGAAGAGGAAATCATAGATTTTGCTGAATTGGAGGAATTCATAGATCAGCCAATAAAAACGTACTCAGCCGGGATGTATGCGCGTTTGGCTTTCTCTACCGCAACAGCTATTGAACCGGAGATTTTAATTATTGATGAGGTATTGGGGGCAGGAGATGCATATTTTGCAGGGAAATGTGTGGAGAGAATGCGTAAACTAACGGATGATTACGGGGCTACTGTTCTATTCGTAAGTCATGAATTAAGCAGCGTAATGCAGTTATGTGACCGGGTAATATGGATAGAAAGAGGAAAGATAAAGGATGACGGAAATCCTTTAAGCGTGATTAAGAAATATTCGGCCATGGTTCGGAAAGATGAGGAAATTCGCCTTCGTGCAAGAGATCAAAAGGTATTAAAAAAACAGGCGATATTGCTCGATCAATATGAAGATATCTATCAATCCCTCCTTTTTCATTTTATCTGTCAAAATGGCAGACCTCCAACCGGTAAAAATCGTTTTTATACGATAAGGCTGAAAACGAACACGGAAGAAATAGGTATAATTGACGTTGGCGGGCCGATGGATAATTCCTCAGAACAGCTTCATTACCTGATGGATACCAAAGGCTTCATGGATTGGGGGCCCCCTATTAGAGAGGGCAATAACATGTATCGCGAATATACCAACCTGAAGGGAAAATATGGACATGCGCCTTTTGAATTTGCGGTTCCAAAACCATTTTTGTCCAATCCAGAAAACTTCATGTTGGAAATTGAAGCAAAAGTTGAGGAAGATATTTTCGTAGAAGTCTACGATGGTAATAGCTATAGGTTTATTGGATCGTTAAGACCGGGTATCTCTTCAATCTATAAAATAGAATTGCCTTATGATTTAATAAATGATAAAAAATCAACCAATATTATTTTGGAGGATGACAAAATTAGGTTAAATCCCATAGAACTGAACCAAAAAGAAGGCTGCATAGGTGATCCTGATGACAAAACCAAGGGAAATATTTTTGAAATCACGGACTATGGAAGCAAAGAGGCAAAGATCACATCCGTGCAGATGCTTGATTATAGGGGGCGGGATACAAGGGTTTTTGAAGCAGGCAGGTCGGTGAAAGTAATTCTGAATTACGAAGCCGCCTTTGATCTTATTCGCCCCGTGTTTGTTTTTTGTGTATACCTGACTGATGGTAGATGTGCGACCCAGTGGGTCGCGGATGAAAGCATGTATGAACTTGTGAAAATGCCTGCGAAAGGATCATTTGTTTTTTCTCTTAAAACATTGCTGCTTGGCAGGGGCTCTTATGTAGCCAGCGCAGCCATTTTTAAAAAACTTCCAGTAAACGGGCTTGAAGTAGAGAGCTATCATGTGCTGGATCGCTGTATTCATTTTGAGGTATTGCAGAGTGTTGGTGATGATATTGAAAAAGGTTTATGTTTGCAACCTTTCGAGGTAGAACTTAGAGATGGAAGATAAAATGAACAATGAATATTATAAGCAATCTTCAATTTGGGGTAATAAGCCAGATGCTTACCAATTGCAAGTGCTTTTTGATATCTTGGATGTGCTTCCTGGAGATGTTGAAAGCATTCTGGACATTGGATGCGGGGATGGCTATATTACAAACTCCTTGCCTGAAAGTCTGCAAATAGTAGGGATGGATATCAGTGAGCAAGCATTGAAGTATGTCCGGCGAGAACATAAAGTTGGTTCGATAACGAATATTCCGTATCAAGACACCTCTTTTGATTTGGTTATGGCCAACGATATAATTGAGCATCTTCATGATACTGATTTTCAAAAGGCTGTAAGCGAGCTGCAAAGAGTAGCCAAGAAATATATTTTGATTACAGTGCCGCATAACGAACAGCTTGAAACAAATCAAACAAAATGCGCTAATTGTGGTATGACTTACCATATACACTGGCACCAGCGGTCCTGTAATGAAAAAAATCTTATATCCTTAATGGATTCAGGTAAATGGAGAGTACGTGAAATACGCTACACTGGCACTACAACTTTACCGCCTTATGATCCAACAATAAAAATACGGCAGGACGCTGGTTATTATCATTATTGGAACGGAGCGGTCTGTCCAAGATGTAGATCTGGAAAACAAGTTGAACAAACTGGACAAGAACATACAACATTGAGATTAATTGAGGCATTGAGACATAATAAATGGTTTAATAAGAGTATTTTTCATATTAACCGTAGTGAAATAATGGTACTCTATGAAACTCTTAATATTGAATCTTTTCCTTTAAAAACAATCACTCCGATTTATGAAGTCCAGGGAAGTTTGTATGAAATTGACTTTCTAAACAAATTACAGGCTGTAGAAAGCGATTTTACTGCCGGTTCAAAATGGGCCAGGTTTAGGCTATCGGATGATGCTTCTTCTGATAAGAATGGGATATTTAAAGACAATTCAGCATTACACTGTGTCGAGATACCTGTTAGGTTTCCTGTTCTTCCCGATATAGGGGACTCCATATTAATTGAGGCTTCGGGGTCTAATTTAAATGACCGAATAGCTCTATACGCTATAGACGGTGTGTCAAACCAGTCAGAATTAATATATGAATCTGCTGTTGCCGAACAAAATTATCTTATAGAAAAGTCGTTAAACTGGACATGGAACGCAGACAGATTCGGTTTGTCTTTGTCTGTTTATCTCTATGGTAATGTGAGATTGCGTAGACTGGACTATTTGCCTAAAAATAAAGTCAAAAAGGATATTCCTTTTTTGCAACTGAAAAGAGGCTATAATGTTAGTGCCCTCGATAAAGATGGCTTTCGCCGATCTTGGGGATTATGCGTCGACAAAGAAGGTAAATTGCCAAAACCTCTTTGGCTTTCCATAAAACAGGCTGAAAATAATACGGAAGTGTCAACATTTGATATAGTCGATTTAATAAAAGATGTCACCAGCTTTTTAAATAATAAGATCTTTAATTTAAATAATCTGTTGGAAAGTAAAGAAATTGAAAGAGTACAGGCAGAGAAGTCATATACAGATGTACAAAAAGCATATTCTGAATTGCAAAAATCACTTTTAAAAGTGCAGGAATTGCTTGAGGAAAAAGAAGATCAAAGAGCACAGGCGGAGAAGTCATATACAGATGTACAAGAAGCATATTCTGAACTGCAAAAATCACTTTTGAGTACACAAGAATTACTTGAGGAAAAGGAGAAACAGAGAGAATATGCAGAATCAGCTTATAAAGAGGCTTCAAAATATGCTACTTACTGGCATAAAAGTTTATCTCGCAAAGTACAAAGAGTTCTTGTTCTTTCCCATATGTTTCCGCACCCCGACCAAAAAATAAGCGGGCCGTTTGTACACGAACTAGTAAAAGCCCTTAGGGATTATGAAGGTATTGATGCCAGGGTAATATCATGCCGTCCTTTTTGGCTAAACGGTTTTAACCTCTACCGCATCTGGAAAGCGAACCTGGTGTACCCGCAATGGCTCGATCAAGCAAAGTGGACAAGTTATGATGAAGTTCCTGTTCTATATCCACCGTACCGGACAGGATTTCCATTTTATCATTTCTATTTCAACGGTTTAACATATAGGGCTGCTGTATTATCCGTAATAGATCGCGCATGGAAGGATTTTAAATTTGATCTAGTACATGCTCATACCGCATATTTAGATGGCACAGCAGGACTTGATGTTTCAAACTATTACAAAGTACCTCTTGTTATTACCGAGCATACAAACCCATTTAGTTATTTAACAGGCAAGCCCATAGTTAAACAATTTACTCTTAAGGCTATTAGGAAGGCTCATCGGGTTTGGTGCGTGAGCGACGCACTGGCAAAAGAAGTAAAAAGTAATTATTCAAATCAAGAAACTGTCGATCATATAAAGGTTTTATATAATGGAGTGCCCATTGATGATTTTTATTATAATCCGGCTAAAAAAACTGAAAAAGAGAACATACGATTGCTTTATGTGGGATTTCTAGAAGATTATAAAAATCCTCTAAATCTGCTTGATGCATTTGTTAAAGTTAAGTCCACGATCCCTTCAGCTATATTAAAAATTGTTGGGGATGGTTCACTGTACGAGATAATAAAATCCGATATCGAACAGAAAGAACTGCAAGATTCTTGTTATCTGCTTGGTTCAAAACCCAGAAATGAAGTGGCCAGAATTATGAGGGAAGAATGTGATATCTTTGTCCTTCCAAGCCGGAGCGAAACCTTCGGTGTAGTGTTGATTGAGGCCATGGCCTGCGGCAAACCCGTAGTATCAACGAGATGTGGCGGCCCGGAAAGTATAATAACCGAGCCGTTTATTGGTGAATTGTGCAGCAATGATAATCCAGACGCTCTTGGAGAGGCAATAATCAAAGTCGCAAAGAACTTAAATTATTATGATCCAGTCAAAATCAGGAATTATACCCTGCAAAACTTCGATTACAGGGTTATTGCCGCTAGCCTTGCGTCACAATATCAGGAGGTGGCCGGTAATGAGCAGGATAAATAAGCATAAACCATTTAAGTTAGTTGCTTATTTTGCTGTCTTAATCATTGCCATAGTTTTATTGGCAGATAAAGCTCATTCAAATATAGAACTAGGTTTGATAGAATTTTACGGACATTATAATGGCAGAAATGTATACAGTCAGATATTTAAAGAAGATGCAAGTGTGAAAAACACAAAGGTAAATCCTTACGTTGAACCACAGATGGGTTGGAAAATAGGAGGCAAGTCCGTCCCAAGTCCAACCAAGGTGGCTTCAGAGGGGTTGACTAAGGTAATCAAGGGTGACGTTACAGCCGCTCAAAAATATGCTTCATGGTTAGTTGATAATTCAATAAATAAAGACGGGGCAATGTTTTTCCCTTTTACATTTGATTACGCCCCTTACTGGTCCTATTCCTTGAAAGCACCCTGGAACTCCGGGCTAACCCAAGGATTGGCTTTGGGTTTATTTTCGCTTTTATATAAATATACCGGGCAAGATGAGTACAGGCATTTTGCTGATATGGTTTACCGTTCTTATAAAATTCCTCTTGAAAAAGGCGGTTTTACCAGATTCGAAAAAGACGGTCCGTTTTTTGAAGAGTACCCGACAGAAACTCCTACAAGGGTGCTTAATGGCGCCGCTGTCACCATGCTTGCCTTGCACGATTATGCAACAATAGTTAATAATAAAGAAGCTGAAAGAATGTTCGAATCCAGCGTCCACAGATTTGATGAACTACTGGGAGAATACGATATAAAGGAACCCGTTTCGGGAATTATTACGAGTTCTTACAGCCTTGCGCCAGTCAGGCCTGAGATCCTCGGCCGTTTTGTAGGTGAAGGAAATATCTTTGTTTCTAAAATGAAACTAATTGGCATAAAAAAAGATTCAGAGAAGGATATAGCATCCGGCCAAATAGGGGTGCCCTCAGACGATGATGTTATGCGTGAGTTTTATGTCTGGCCGGATAAAAAATTAATGAACTGGGGTGACTACGGAATTATTGATGATGTACCCGGAAGAGAGACAAATGGAAAAAAAGGAGAATATGGCCATGCTCCTTTTAAATTTTCAATGCCACAAGCAGAAACATTTGATACATATGCTGTTGAAGTAACCTGGATGCCATTAAAGAATTGGAATAACAAACCTGTTAGTGTTCAGCTGTATGACGGAGTTGAATGGTGGCAGTTGGGTATGATTATTCCTGAAAATGAAAAAGGATTGCAGAAGCAGAGGTTCTCTTTAAGCAGCGATTTCTATGAAACATGGAATAAATTAACAAATACCAGTTTCAAAATTGACAATAAATATATTGATGATAATCAGATACTGGTTAGTATTATCGGGCAAATTTCCGGTTCCGAAACGTGTAATTACTTTGCTAAGAGGTGGAAGCAATCGATAGATTTGGTGCCGGCCAGATGGCTGAACAGGTACCCGCCTGCTTTTTTACATTCTGAAAGTCTGCAACCGGTTCTAAATATTTTGCCAAAGACTGATCAGTCCAGGCATGTAGAGTACCCGTCCGTGATTAAAATAAGAGACCAATATTTCATGTATTACTGCGCATACGGAGATGATGAAAGGTGGCGGCTGTTCACGGCAACGAGTTCCGACGGTTTAAACTGGACAAGACAAGGCCGTTTAAAAGCCCTTCCAAGTTATCTGAATGGAAATCTAGCTTTTCCATATGTTGTTGCGGACAGAAAAAAAGGTGGCTACTTAATGTATTTTTCCGCTTCGGAACGAACAGGAAAACCCTATAATAAAATTTGCTGGGCTCGTTCCAGCGATGGTTTGAACTGGAAATATGGCGGCGTGGCAGTTAATGATTCGGGTCTTAAACCTTTAGTGCTTTTTAAACCCAGGGGCGGTTATGAGATGTTTTTCGTAAAATCTGAAAATGGCAAGTTTGAATTGATTTACACTACCTCGCCGGATGGAATACATTGGGATAATGAAACAGTAATCTTGGAATTTTTATCAAAACAAAGGGGGATGTATACTGTTTCCGGAATGTATTTTGAAGACAGGTTGATGATATTTTTAGAAAGTACTACCCCGTGCCGAAGGCATGATATGTTGCTTTATGTCGGAAAAGACGGAAAAGATTTAAAGCCTGTCAAGGAAAATCCGGTCATTGTCGGCAGAGATTGGGAAAATCGTTGGGACAATATCCGTTATGGATATAATTTCGTTAAGGACGGAGATAAGTATGTGACTTATTATAACGGAATTCCAAAAAAAGGGGACGAATCAGGAGGGCAGATAGGACGGGCGGAGATAGATGTCAGACTCTTAAAAAAATATGTCAGTGAAGCCAAGTAATACTTGAGGAAGGTATCCCGTTATGCATATTGTTATGCTTGCTCCAGATTGTTATATGATCGACAGACGTATTCTGCTTGAGGCAAGAGCTTTTATAGATGCCGGAAACAAGGTTACGTTGCTTTCCGGATTTGAATGCCAGAAAGAAGAGCAGTACATTCAAGAAGGTATTGATATTCACCGTTACAAGTATGATTGGGATGACGAACGACTTAAAAAAATTCGCACAATGCTGCCGAAAAACGATTATTTTCGTACTTTTATAAATAAATCATATATGTATTTAGCCAGGCGTTTTTTTGAAGTAAGTCCGTTCGATCAATTTATGATTAATAAAGCGCTGGATTTTGATGCAGACATCTATCATGTTCACGATTTACCCTGTCTTAAAGCCGGATATTATGCGGCACGATTTCGAAGTGTTCCTTTGGTCTATGATGCGCATGAGCTTTATTACGCTCAAAGCGTACTGCCTCTGAATCTTCAGAAGTTATATTTCCGTATGGAAAAAAAATATATTAAGTACCCGGATGTTACAATTACCGTAAACCCATTTATTGCAGGTTTGATGGCAGAGCGATATAAGGTAAAACAGCCGGAAGTGATAATGAATTGTACCGAATCTTTGATAGAGATAGATTCAGAAGAAGCGAAAAAGAAGCTTAGAAAGAAAGGCAATATTCCAGAAAGTTATAAGATAGTCTTATACCAGGGCTGGATTTCTCAGGAAAGAAATATTGAAACACTAATTCAAGGAGTTAAATATTTTCCAAATGAAGCATGTCTGGCTATAATTGGTTACGGTGAACATGAAAACGTTCTTCGTATTCTCGCGAAAAAAGAAAATGTCGGTGAGAAGGTGTTTTTCCTGGGCGCTGTTCCCAGCGATGAGATACTTTCTTTAACTGCCGGCGCTGATCTTGGTGTAATTCCATATTTGCCAATTGATGATAATCATAAATATTGCTCACCGAATAAATTTTTTGAGTTCATATTGGCCGGAGTTCCTGTAATAACTGGTGATTTGCCTTTTTTTAGATTAATGAATGAAAAGTATGACATTATTAAGTTTGTTGACATCAGTAACAGTGAAATGTTCGGCAAACTGGTAACTAAACTCTTCTCAGAACCATTATTGCTGGATAATTTGAAAACCAACTGTTACAAAGCAGGAAAGGAATTAAATTGGGAAGTAGAAAGAAAAAAGTTATTAAATATATATAATCAAAGTGTCTTAAATATCGCCAGACAATAAAATAATCTAAAAAGTAAGAGGTAATGTTATTTATGTGCGGCATTTCAGGATATGTAAAGACTGGCAATGATTACATTAAATCAAATTTAAAAGAGTTGTCACACCGCGGTCCGGATGGTGAAGGGGAATGGTTTTCACCCGACATGTCAGTATGGCTCGGACACCGTCGTCTTGCCATTATTGATCCGGAGGGCGGCAAACAACCATTGTCTAACGAAGATGGCACAGTATGGATAACTTTTAACGGCTGCATATATAACTACCTCGAACTGGCGCAGACTCTCCGGCAAAAGGGACACCGCTTCCGCAGTTATACCGATACGGAAGTAATTGTTCACGCTTACGAAGAATATGGTGTGGAATGCCTGAAGTATTTTATAGGTATGTTTGCTTTCACAATTTGGGATGAGAAAAGGGGCATTGCTTTTTGCGCCAGGGATCGGCTGGGTGTTAAACCATTCTACTATTCTGATCAAGAAAGCGCTTTTATTTTTGCATCAGAAATTAAGGCGCTTTTAGCAACAGATCTTATCCAAAAGGAAGTAAACCACAAAGCGCTCCAGGAGTACCTTGTGTTTCAGACAGTGCTGGGGGAGAAGACCCTGTTTAATCAGGTAAATAAACTGCTGCCGGGGCATTATATGTTAGTTGATAAAAAAGGCAGGATTGTTGAGAATAAAAAATACTGGGATGTTGCTTTCGATATTGACTATGATCATACGGAAGAATATTTCGTTGACCGCCTGCGTGTACTTCTAGAAGATGCTGTAAAAATCCGCCTGCGTTCGGACGTCCCCCTGGGGGCTCACCTTTCCGGGGGCCTGGACTCCAGCGCTGTTGTCTGCCTGACGTCGATGCTTAATGTTACCGGAGACAGGCTGAAAACTTTTACCGGCGCTTTTAACGAAGGTGAAAAGTTTGATGAGACCCGGTACGCACGTCTAGTTGCCGAAAAAGCCGGCGCCGATTGCCTTGAAATATACCCAACGGCGGATGATTTTATTGATACCCTTCAAAAGATCATCTATTACATGGACGAACCTTCCGCCGGGCCGGGTGTCTTCCCCCAATACATGGTTTCGCGCCTGGCTTCGGAACACGTTAAAGTGGTGCTTGGCGGGCAGGGGGGCGACGAGATTTTTGCAGGGTATGCACGTTATTTGGTTGGCTATCTGGAAGAATGTCTCAAAGGCGCCATTGAAGAAACTGAAAGCCGCGCTCAGTATGCGGCTACCCTTTCTTCAATTATCTCCAGCCTCCCAATGCTTCAGCAGTATATACCGATGCTTCGCTATTTCTGGGCGGAAGGTCTTTTTGAACCGCAAGCCCAGCGTTATTTCAGACTGATGGACCGTTCCGCCGGGGTCAGGCAGATTTATAAAGAAGATGTTTTTGAAAATAGTGTGGATTTTATCGAGACATTCCAAAAAATATTTTACGGCTCAAATGCCGAATCATTTTTAAACCGGATGCTTTTTTTTGACTTGAAAGTACACCTCCCGGCTTTGTTACATGTCGAGGACAGGACCAGTATGGCCTGGGGGCTGGAATCGCGGGTACCCTTACTAGACCACAGGATAGCCGATCTGATGGCCAGTGTGCCGCCGAATATAAAGTTCAAAGGCGGCCAGCCAAAGTATCTCTTCCGTAAAGCGATTAAAAATATAGTTCCTGAAGAAATACACAAGCGCAAAGATAAAATGGGCTTTCCGGTCCCACTGCATCTATGGTTTAAGGGGAAGTTAAGGGATTATACCCGCGAAGTGCTTCTTGATGATACAGCAAGGCAAAGGGGTATATTTAATCCGGAAATTTTGGAAACCGCAATCGAAAAGGAACAGGACTTTGGCCGGGTGATTTGGGGCGCCCTTTGTTTGGAACTCTGGTTTAAAACATTTATTGATCAGGCGGGAGAATAAAGAGTGTGTGGAATAGCCGGCATTGTTAGCTTTGGCGCTCCTATAAACGCTAATTTGCTTTTAAAAATGACGGAACTGATCAGCTACCGGGGACCGGATGGAGAGGGCTTTCTATTATGTGAAAACGATAGGAAGCTTTCCAGTTTATATACTGAAGAAGAAAAAGAAGAATGGCGGAATAAAGAAATCAGCTTTGGTCTCGGGCACAGGCGGTTGGCTATACTCGATCTATCACAGGCCGGCTTACAGCCGATGGGCACACCTGACGGCCAGCTCTGGATCGTCCATAATGGTGAGATATATAATTATATAGAGATACGAAGCGAACTGGAGAAGAAAGGATACCGCTTTTCTACTCATACAGACACAGAAATAATTCTTTACGCCTACCGGGAATGGGGAACCGGCTGCCTCAGCAGGTTTAACGGGATGTGGGCTTTCGCAATCCTGGATCTGGGAAAAAGTATTTTATTCTGTTCGCGGGACCGCGCCGGCATTAAACCGTTCTATTATTTTGTTAACGGGAAAGTTTTTGCATTTTCATCAGAAATAAAACAGCTTCTCCTGCTTCCCTGGGTAAAGACGGAAGTGAATCCGGGTGTTCTTTACGATTACCTTCTTTACGGATTACAGGAACATTCCGAACAGACTTTTTTTGAGAATGTCAACTCGCTGCCAGGAGGCCATTTTATCCAGATACCATTGGAGGGAACTTCTATTGATCCGGAAAAGAAGATTTATTGGGACCCGGAGCTGGAACAGCGGGAGATGGGGAATGACGAAGAATATGCCGGTAAATTGCTCGACTTGTTAAAAGACAGTATCCGCTTGCGCCTCCGCAGCGATGTGAGGGTAGGTTCCTGTTTGTCGGGAGGTTTGGATTCTTCGGGAATAGTATGTCTTCTTAACAGTGAGAGGCAGGAATCGGGCTCCTCTAATAATCAGCTGACATTTTCATCCTGTTTCGAGGATCCCCGCTGGGACGAGAGAAAGTATATCTTTGACGTAATAAAAAAGACAGGCGTCGAAGCCAGGTATGTTTTCCCTTCTGCGGAGGAGTTGACCGGTATCCTGGACAGGCTTACTTATCATCAGGACGGTCCGTTTGGCTCGACCAGTATATTTGCCCAGTGGAAAGTATTTGAAAGCGCACGGGAGAACGGAGTTACGGTCATGCTGGACGGTCAGGGCGCTGATGAACTTCTCGCCGGCTATTACCCTTATTTGCCCTCATTTTGGTGGGGTTTGCTCAGAGAAGGAAAGTGGTTGAGTCTGCTAAGTGAGCTTATCTGGATTACCCGCCGCAATCCTGTGCAGGTAAAAGAAACGCTCATTGAAGCGGCCAAAGCGTTTGTTTATCAGCGCATGAAGAAGAATTCCGCTGGTAATGACCAGATAAGTTGGGCTAAACTAGATTTTTTACAGACAGGCGCAGAGAAGTCGCCCTACAAAAAACACCTCAATAAAAGGGGCTTGCTGAGAAAACAAAAGGGGGGCGGTGAGCTAAACTGGAAGCTATACGAAAGTTTTCGGTTTACCAGTCTGCCGGCTCTCCTGCGCTACGAGGACCGAAATTCGATGGCCTTTTCAGTTGAAGCCCGACTGCCCTTTCTCGATTACCGGATAGTCGAGTTTCTGTTAGGTCTTCCTCCCGAACAGAAAATCCAGCGAGGTATGACCAAGGCAGTATACCGCCGGGCGATGAAAAGTATTCTTCCGGCTTCTGTGCTGTCCAGAACAGATAAAATGGGCTTTGTCACGCCTGAAGAGATCTGGATAAAGGATGCTTTAAGAGGCATAATGGATGAAGCTTTTGAATTTATACCCGAAGATCATCAATATATTTCCCGTAAAGGGGCGCTTGAATTATTTCATTCTGTTTTAAGAGGCGAAAAAGGATTCAGTTTTTTACCCTGGCGGTTATTCAATTCAATTATCTGGCTGAATAACCTGTCAGCTAAGGGGATGTCTTTAAAACCGCTGTAAGGTTGTGTTGAATTGAAGCCTAAAAAAGTCTGTATTCTGGTGCGCAACTACGTAGACCGTGATCCGCGTGTGGCAAGGCAAATGCGCTGGCTGACTGAGTGCGGCGGCTATCAGGTAACTGTCGTCGGATACGGGGAAAGCGGTCTGAATATACAAGAGATTTATAAAACTGTTACCTTTGAGTCCCGTGCGCGTTCAACATTGGACAAGTTATTTAGCGCGCCGAAGCTGCTGTTAAATAATTTTACTCCCGCTCTGGCCGGTAGTATATACTGGAGCATGCCCTTAATTAAAGATATGTATGAAGCTGCCATAGCGGAAGATTACGATATTTTTCACGCCAATGATTGGGATACGCTGCCTATAGCGGCAGCGGCGGCTGATAAACTAAAAACTTCCAAAGTAATTTACGACAGCCATGAATTTGCCACACTTGAGTTTGAAGAAAGCCCGAGATTCAAACTTTTTTATAAAAGGTTCAGGTCAACTCTGGAAAGAGAAAATATTCACAAGGCATCGGTTGTAATCGCAGTTTCCGGGATGATTTCGGAAGAGTTAAATAAAACCTACGGGGTGCGGCCGGAAGTAATTATGAATTGCCCTGAATGGGAAGAAATGCTTTACCATGAGACTGATCCCGGCGATATAAAACTGTGTCATCACGGGGGTTACCATACAAGCAGGGGAATTGAAGAACTGATTAAAAGTTTAAACCTTCTTGATAATAATTATTCTTTGCATTTCAGGCTGCTTTGTGACACAAGGACTATGGAAAAGCTCAAAGGAATAGCACAGAAAGCGGCGCCGGGACGTGTTTTTTTCCATCCTCCGGTTAAACCGGCAGAAATCGTGAGCGTTATTAACCAGTATGATCTGGGTGTTTATTTGCTCAAGCCTGTTAATTTTAATAGCAGGGCGGCGCTCCCTAATAAATTTTATGAATATTTAATGGCCGGTTTGGGTGTTTGTATCGGACCGCTTCCAGAGATGCGGCGAGTAGTGGAAAAGTGGGGATGCGGCGCAGTTTGCGGCGGTTTTGACGCTAAAAGCCTGGCGACTGCGATTTCTTCACTTTCCCTGAAGGACATATCTGTTTATAAAATGCGTGCGCTGGAGGCTGCCAAAGAGTTAAACGCTGTGGTAGAAGGTAATAAATTTAAGAACATCTATAGAAATTTGTAATTTTATGTTATCGTTTAAAGAAAATATATGAGAATTATTTACATGTCTTGTAAGGACATGCTTAAAAAGGCGCCGGCAAAACACATTTTATGGGAGTAGCAATAGGTTATTATATTTCATGAAAATGGAGGTGGCGACATGAGAAGAACTAATTCTATTTTACTGGTGCTGGCGTTAATGTGCGGTTTGCTCTTAATTTCCGCCCAGGCTGTTTCGGGGGAAGTATCGGCGGGTGTTAACCCACCCACAGCCCTGAAGGCAGACGCAGTTTCTTCCTCGCAGATTAATTTGACCTGGACGGATAATGCATCAAATGAGTCTGGATTTATAATTGAACGCAAGACGGGTAATGATGCTTACAATCGAATCAATATCGTTCCGGAAAACTCCACGATATTTGCGGATACCGGCCTTGCAGCCAACACGACCTATAAATACAGGGTCAAGGCTTATAACAACACAGTGGGATCTTTCGTATATTCCGATTACTCCAATGAAGTTAACGCCACTACCAACGATACTAAACCGGCGGCGCCTTCAAGCCTTTCAGCCAGCGTGCAGTCGTCTACCAGCATTAAATTAACCTGGACCGACAACTCCGGCAATGAGACCGGCTTTAAAATCGAACGTAAACTTTCCGGAGGCAGCTACAGTCAGCTAAAAACGGTAAGCGCCAATACAACCAGTTATACTGATACGGGGCTATCCAGCAGTACCAAGTACTATTACAAAGTGCGGGCATATAACGATGCCGGAGACTCGGATTACTCCAATGAAGTTAACGCCACTACCAACACTGCTACTACTAATGATACTACATTGACGGCGCCTTCAAAACTTTCAGCCAGCGTGCAATCGGCTACCAGCATTAAACTAACCTGGACCGATAACTCCAGCAACGAGACCGGCTTTAAAATCGAACGCAAACTTTCCGGAGGCAGCTACAGCCAGCTGAATAAGGTAAGCGCCAATACAACCAGCTATACCGATACGGGGCTATCCAGCAGTACCAAATACTCTTACCGGGTTTACGCTTACAATTCTAGCTCGAATTCAAAATACTCCAATGAAGTCAACGCTACCACTACTAACGATACTACATTGGCGGCGCCTTCAAAACTTTCAGCCAGCGTGCAATCGGCTACCAGCATTAAACTAACCTGGACCGACAACTCCAGCAACGAGACCGGCTTTAAAATCGAACGTAAACTCTCCGGAGGCAGCTACAGCCAGCTGAATATGGTAAGCGCCAATACAACCAGCTATACCGATACGGGGCTATCCGGCGGGACCAAGTACTATTACCGGGTTTACGCTTACAATTCTAGCTCGAATTCAAAATACTCCAACGAAGTTAACGCCACTACCAACGCTGCCGCCACAGTTATTGCGAAGGCAACCGTGATTAAGCTAGCCATTGATAAATCAACTTTTTCTGTAAATGATCAGTTAAAAACAATGGATACAGCCCCTGTGATCCGGGAAAATCGAACGCTTCTGCCTATCCGGTATATTGCTGAATCAATTGGGGCCTCGGTAACCTGGGGGGCTAGCGATAAAAAAGCGACAGTATCTCTTAATAATAAAGTGATTGAGCTCTGGATCGGAAAGAACTCAGCCTTGGTCAACGGCCAGTATATGCTCATCGACGCTGGTAATCCAGATGTAACACCTATTATCATCCAGCCGGGGAGAACCATGTTGCCATTGCGGTTCATTTCTGAATGCCTGGGCTGTAAGGTGGACTGGGATCATAACAAGAAAGAGATTACGGTGACATATCCGGCGCCTTAATTAAAAAGCTATCCGGCTGCTTCTAGAAATGCAACGAGCGGCGGAAAAGTGACATATCCGGCGCCGGTCTTACTATCATTGCTCAAAGGAAAACCTATGAGAATTATTTACATGTCTTGTGAGGACATGCGTAAAAAAGGCGCCGGCAAGACACATTTTATTGAGGTAGCAATTAACCTGGCGAATGCAGGCAATGAACTGCTTATACTATTGCCGGGCTACCAGCCGCGCCAGAAAAATGAAGACCTTCAAACAGTCCGTTACATACCGACATTTAAAAAGAATTTCCTGTCGTATATCTTCTACGAAATTTTGCACCCCTTTTTTTTATTTGCTTTTATAATAAAGTTCAAACCGCACATTATCTACTTCCGTCAGGATCTATTGAACGTAACTTCGCCGATCCTTGCTGCTTTGTTTAGAATACCGTATATAATTGAGAAAAATGGACTTGTCGGTGAAGATTACCGGTACCGCGGTTTTAGCGATCTCCTTATAAAAATTCTGACATTGGCGGAATATGTTAACATTCACCTGGCTGCAGGAATTATTTGCGTTACGGAAGGTATAAAACGCGAAATTGCCCGTAAGTATGCGGTTGACGAGGCGAAACTAACGGTGATCCCCAACGGGGCTAATACTGGTCTCTTTTACGCTATGGAGCAAGCGGTATGCCGGCAATCCTTAAAGGTGGACGAAAATAGTTTTTACGTGGGTTTTGTCGGAACTTTTGCTCCCTGGCAGGGATTGGATCTGTTGATTGACGCCGCTTATCAGATAAAAGAAGCAGGTTTTGCGGATATTAAATACCTACTGGTAGGGGACGGAGAGTTGGAAGAAAAGATAAAAGAGAAAGCAGCCGGCCTGGGTTTGCATGATATTGTACATTTTACCGGCCGGGTAGATTATGAAAAAGTTCCGGAATGGATAAACACGTTTGATCTCGCTGTAGCCCCGTTTACGAGAGAAAGAAACAATATCTGCGGGCTGTCGCCGATTAAAATATATGAATACCTGGCTTGCGGAAAGCCCGTACTCGCGGCTGACGTGGAAGGGGTCAGAGAAATAATTGAAGAAAATAAATGTGGTTTTCTCTTTAAGCCAGACGACAAATCCCAGTTGGCCGACAAGATTATTTGGTGTTATCAAAACCGGCAGGAGCTGGAAAATGCCGGTTCCCGCGGGGCCAGAATTGTGCGTGAGCGATTTACCTGGCGGAATACAGCCGAAATGGTGGCCCGTGTATTGGAAAGCGCATCCGGGTAATGTCTCATTTCTTGAATGATTGTTGAAGGTGAAGTATGCCTGTCCTATTACGGGGAAGACGGTGAAAGAAAAATAGTTTTTTATGCTGAGAAAGGCAGCATCTTCGGAGGAGTAATTTCCCTGGTTTTAAACAGGAAGGTTTACGGAGTTTCGGCCATGACACTTACAAAATATTTGATTACTAATGTGCTTAAGGAGCTGGAAAAAGAAAAAATAATCCGTAAAGGCTCAAAAACAATTATGATCCCGGCGGGCGGGAAACAAAAACTCAAGCGCTATATTAAAAACATCTGGGTTTGATAAGGAGCTTGAAAAAGGGCTTTCCTTGTTGCTTCAGCTTTAGCGCACCATGCACTTTTCTACAAACTCTTCAAGCTGCTTCGCTATATTAATAAGTTCTTCATCGTTGTATGTTTCTTCCTTGAGGAATTTCGGATCCAATAGTTTTGAAGGAACAAATTTTTGCAGGATATAAAGCTTTGCTCCTTTAATTGTCTTCGATATTTCCAAAATATCTTCCGGGGTAAGTAAAGATTTTACAAGAGTTGTCCGGAATTCGTAATCCAACCTCGAATTGATGATTAGACTGATGCTCTGCAGGATTTTTTTCAGGTCGACCAGAGAATTTGTGACGCTGCAGTATTTATCAAAAGGCGCTTTAATATCCATTGCCACATAATCCACCAGTTCAAGGCTGATGATATTTTTTAAAACAGAAGGCAGGCTTCCGTTGGTGTTTAGTTTGACCGGATAGCCGATTTTTTTTATCTTTTCCAGGAAAGGTATAAGATTTGCCTGAATTGTGGGCTCGCCGCCGGTAACGACAACCCCGTCGAGTTTCCCCTGCCGCCTTTTAAGGAAATCCAATACTTCAAGTTCCAAAGCAGGGGTCTGGCGGGGATCGGATTTGACAAGTTCCGGATTGTGGCAGTAGGGGCATTTAAAGTTACACCCCTTTGTGAAAATCACGGCACAGATCCGGCCGGGATATTCAATCAGGGAAAACCTTGTATAGCCTCCGATTAACATATATTACACCTTGAAAGTCTTTCGCAGGGCGAATTCCTCCTGCTTCCCCTTGTTCCACTGTTTTAAAGGCCGCAGGTAGCCGACAACGCGGGAGTAAATTTCACACTGCGTACCGCATTCCGGGCAATTTTCCTGTTCCCCGGAAAGGTAACCGTGTGAGGGGCAGACGCTGAAGACAGGTGTAAATGTAAAATAGGGAACATGATAATTTTCGCATATTTTGCGGATTAATTTTTTTACAACAGCAGGGTCTTCGACACGTTCGCCGGCAAAAATATGCAGGACGGTTCCTCCTGTATACTTCGACTGAATTTCATCCTGAAGGTCAAGGGCTTCAAATACATCGTCGGTATAATTAACCGGCAGTTGGGTCGAGTTGGTATAGAAGGGCTCGCCGCCGTTGATGAAGCTGTCCTCATTTGCGCACATTAGCTGAGGGAATTTATCCTTGTCTTTTCTGGCCAGGCGGTAGCTGGTCCCCTCGGCGGGTGTTGCTTCCAGGTTGTAGTTGTTTTGCGTTTCCTGCTGAAATTCAATAAGCTTGCTTCTCATAAAGTCAAGCACCAGACAAGAAAATTTTTGCCCGGCGGGGCTGGCGATGCTCTTTCCCAGCAGGTTCAGGCAGGCCTCGTTCATGCCAATCAGACCGATAGTCGAGAAATGGTTTTTCCAGTAGGATCCAAGGTGTTCTTTGATATTTCTGAGGTAATACTTTGCGTAGGGGTAAAGGTTGCCCTCGGTCAGTCTTTCCAGGACCTTTCTTTTCATTTCCAGCGCCTGCTTGGCCATGACCATCAGGGGTTCGAGCCTTTCGAAGAATTCATGCTCGTCTTTGGACAGGAAAGCCAGCCTGGGCATGTTTAATGTTACAACTCCGATGGAACCGGTAAGCGGGTTGGAGCCGAAAAGGCCGCCGCCCTTTTTCTCCAGGGACCTGTTGTCTATGCGCAGCCGGCAGCACATGCTTCTTGCGTCTTCCGGATTCATATCGGAATTTATAAAATTGGAAAAGTAGGGAACACCATACTTGGCAGTAACTTCCCAGAGAATATCTAAATCCGTGTTGTCCCAGTTAAAATCCTTGCTGATATTATAGGTGGGGATCGGGAAAGTAAACACCCTTCCCCTGGCGTCACCTTCAAGCATTACCCCCATGAAGGCTTTGTTGAACATGTCCATTTCCTTCTGGAAGTCTTTGTAGGTGTCATCCTGCATTTTTCCGCCGATGATTACCGGCTGGTTCAAGAAATATTCTGGTACTGTGAGATCAAGGGTTACATTGGTAAAAGGCGTGTTTCCGGTTATAAAAACCTTACCGTTCCTTCTGGCAATTACGGTCTCATTCACTGTGCTGGGGCACCAGATCACCCCGGAGTAATCAATCTTTTCTATAGTTTGGATATAGGTATCCTGATGGTCAATTAGCCTCAGGATATACAGCGTCCTCTTACCGATGGTCGGATTCCGCGTTCCTACGGTGAAGCCGTACTCAGCATCGACGGTTAACTGCTGTAACCCATTCAGTATTTCTATATTAGTAGTGGTGATCTTTGAACCTTCATGGCCGTCTGCCTTCAGGTATGTATCCAGAAACAGCCTGGCCTGCCTACAGCTCATGTTTTTAAGAATGTTCGGAATGAACTTTACAGTTTGCCGGGTCTTAAAAAGGCTGTCCAGAAGTTTCTGGGAGGATTCGGCGTTTAGCCGGATCATTTGAGATGACGTCCCTAGGGCTGGAACGGATTCTCTGTTGCTGTAGGTGAGTTCCATCCGATCAAGTAAGCCTGTAATTTCATTATAATTTTGGGGGCTTTTGGTTCTTGACTGGTAGATCGTGATCCGATGAGAATGCCGGCGCCTGGTATAGCTTTCCTTCGACCCCTCGGCTATTATCCAGGCAAGCAGGCGGATTTCATCGTCTGATATGTCTTTATCCGGGTTGGTATTTTTGCCAGTAATCGGGATAATCACCGGCGATTTATAAGTGACAACCTTTTCAATTTCTTCAAGGACAAAAGCTTCGTTTGTGTTGAATTTTCTTCTGACTACCCGGTGTCCCGGCGAAATTAGTTGATCTTGAATCCTGTTCTTGAGGTTATACATCTTTCCGGTATACGGTTTTGAAAACATATTTTTAACCGGCTGGTCTTCAAGGGAGCCGGTTTGTATATTGAATGTCTTAATCAGTTGTCCGACCTTGATGTCCTCGTATCCCGCCCATCCGTCAGGTGTAAGAATTTCGGTATCCTCGGAAAGGCATTGAAAACCCACCCTGGTAGGCACATTTATATTGAAGATGAACTCCTGCAGCGCCTGTTTGACCTCAGTATAGCTCAATCCGTCATACCTGATGAAAGGGCTTAAAAGTGTGTCCAGGTTTGAGAATGCTTGGGCGCCGGCGGCTTCCCCCTGGAGGGTATAGAAAAAGTTGACGATTTGGCCAAGAGCGCTCCGGAAGTGCTTGGCGGGTTTGCTCTCCACTTTGCCGGGAACCCCCTTGAATCCCTCAGCCAGCAGGTCGAAAAGATCCCATCCCACGCAGTAAACGCTGAGTATGTTTAAATCATGAACGTGAAAATCGCCGCTTATATGGGCTTCTCTTATTTCCGTGGGGTAAATTTTATTGAGCCAGTATATTTGGCTGATTTCTGACGAGATGTAGTTATTTAAACCCTGCAGGGAAAAGGCCATGTTGGAGTTTTCATTAATCTGCCAGTCCAGTTTCTGGAGATACTGGTCGACCAGGTCCACATTGGATTTGCCAACGATATCCCTTATCCTGGCATGCTGCTCGCGGTAAATAATGTACGCTTTGGCCGTTTTCCGGTAAGGGGAGGAGAGCAGGACCTCTTCCACTATATCCTGGATCTCTTCAACGGTCGGTGTCTTTCTGGGGATAAGCTGTTCTGCGAGGCTGAGGACCTTTAAAGTTATCATTCTGGCTATTTTTTCATCAAATTCTCCAGTCGCTTTGCCAGCCTTGGCTATCGCGCCGGTGATTTTCTGGGCGTCAAATTTGACAATCCGGTTATCCCTTTTCCTTATTCTCTTAAACATCTGCATCCATCCTTTGTCAGATAATGCCAAAATACTGTCCGATTAATCTTACCTTCGTCAAGTTAGAGATGAATTCCTTCTTGACGCGAAGCTTTATTAAGAGTACTTCAGCAAGCCAAAATGAATAATTCAAATAATTGAAAATCCTTGACATGCACAATAATATACTAAATAATGTTTTGTTGTAAACGAGAGCTGTTACGTGTTTTCGAAGGGTTTCTTAAATGACATTGCCGGAGTGTCCCGGGAAAGCTTTAAAACCCGGGGTTAAGGCTTTTATGAAGGTGCAAATTTGAATCTGAAACCGATCGGAATAATTCAATCCCCTTATAAAAATTCCAGCGAAGCTCCTTTTCAAGGCCGGTATTCCAGCGAAGTGTCGGTTGTGGAGATTTACGGGGAGTTCGCCGACGGATTAAAGGACGTTGAGCAGTTCAGCCATCTTTTTATGCTTTATTGGTGCGGCCGGGCGGACCGCGAAAAACTGCAGACCTACACGCCTCACGGGACAGAAATTAGAGGCGTATTTGCCTGCCGCTCGCCATCCAGACCCAACCCGATTGCCATCTGTATTGTAAAACTGCTGAAGAGAGAGGGAAACTGCCTGCACGTGCAGGGGCTTGATGCGATTGACGGAAGTTATCTTCTGGACATCAAGCCCTTCTATCCGGATCTCGACTGCATCTGACAAATACACGGGGACGGCTGACCGTATTTTAGAAGTAGGATCGGTTCTTGACTTGCATTGCATATACTCAGGGACGGTCCTCGCATATTTGCCTGACCAACCGTATTTCACCCACATAAGCGTTCTTTTTTAGGGTTCGTGTTTCTGTTCGGGCTTTACCTCGTGCATACCTTCCGCAAGATATTTTTTCGCCAGATCAACATAGAGCTGTTTTCCCCATGTCCAGTGCTCGATATCCTTTTCTGCCAATTTCCGTGCTACTCTGGCCGGATTCCCGGCTACCACAACCCCGTCGGGGATTGCCTGCTCCATCTTGACTATCGCTCCCTCGGCAACAATAGTCCACCTGCCTATTTTGGACCTGATGCTTGTTATCGCGCCCATTCCGATTACGGCGTAATCGTCCACCAGTTGGGAATGAACCACTGCGCCGTGGCCTAAAGTCACGTGTGCACCAATCTTGCAAGACTGTTTTGGGGGAGCGTGGATAATTACCCCTTCCTCAACCGCCGTTCCTGACCCTATTTCAATACTCCCGTAGTCACCCCGGATAATTACTCCATGTCCAATGTAGCAGTTATCCCCAATCTTCACGTTGCCGATTACCAGGGCATGCTCGCTTACATATGTATCTTTGCCTATTTCCGGTTTCCTGCCGTCAAAACTGTAGAACATCCAATCCCTCCCTAAAAATGGCTATCCACGAACCTATCCTTTAAAAACAATAAAACAGGTCCTTTTTTATGTCAACAGGCAGCCGGATAATAAGAAAAAAAGTCCATAAGAACAGCGGAGATTACTCTTTAGATTATCCGAATTCGAGTTTCCGCCCATGCAGGATGTATTGCTAATCGGCAGGAGGGCTCCTATAGGGTCGGAGAGCGCAGACAAGAGTAGTGGGGACGCTACTTCTCCTTACCCGCCAATAAAACATCGGCCAGAGCAAAGTCCAGCGGGGTGTCAATATCTACCGAGCGATCTTTCGGCATTATGTAAGCATATGTCTGCGGTCCGTAGAAGGAATCATTTTTAAGAAAATAGTCCCATTGGATCAGGTAGATGGCGCCGTTTAACTGGTAAAAAGCAGGAAGCTGCTGGCGGGGCTGGTTTGCTTCGGGACGGATGAAATATTCCAGGCAGTGGTTGTCCGGGAGGGTATTGCTCAACCAGGGGTGGTGGGTAGTTTCGCAGACGGAGACTATCGCTTTAGCGTGGCGTTCAATCATCAGCTTGCAGGAATTAACGATATCTTCAGGGGATCGCAAGGGGCTGGTTGGCTGAAGGATGGCCACCCAGTCGAATTTTTCTCCCCGGTTTTCGTACCAGGCCATTGCGTGCCGCATTACGTCGCTGCTTTTTGCGCTGTCTGTGGCCAGTTCGGCAGGCCGTAAGAAAGGCGCTTCGGCTCCCGCTGAAAGAGAAACTGCCGCTATATCTTCGCTGTCGGTGGAAACAAGCAGAAAATCAAAAACGCTGCTGGCCAGAGCGGCTTTAATTGTATGGACAATCAGCGGTTTGCCGGCCAGAGGCTTGATGTTTTTTCCGGGAATCCCTTTTGATCCCGCACGGGCTGGGATAACTCCGAGGATTTTTTTGTCCTGGTAAATTTTAATCACCCCGTAAGTTCAAAAGCACGCAGAGTCTGGCGGTATTCTTCCCATTGTCCGATGTCAAACCATTCACCATGGTGGGGGAAAACACCAACTTTCAGCCCCTTTTCCTTGGCCATGTCGATCAGGTCAGGCATTTGCAGTGTTTTTCCCTTTGAAACAAAATCCAGGACCTCCGGTTCCAGGACATAAACCCCGCTGTTGACCAGGAAGTGGAAGTTTGGTTTTTCGTTGATATTTTGAAGGTTGTCGTCATCCACCTTTAAAACGCCGTAAGGTATGGTGAATTTTCGCAATGCTCCAAGGATGGTCAGTGCGTTTCCATGCTCCCGGTGATACCTCAAGAGTTCTCCATAATCTGTTTCCACGATAATGTCGCAGTTGGAAACAATAAAAGTATCATTGAAGTCCCCGTTCAACAGTCCCAGAGCGCCTGCTGTGCCCAGAGGCTCCTTTTCCTGGACAAAGCCTATCTTATATTTGCGGCCGTTGTTTTCTGCGAAATAAAGCCGCACTATATCCGCTTTATAGCCCAGACTGATCGTGAAATCAGCAAAACCCTGGCCGTGGAATTTCTCCATAATTACTTCGACGATAGGCTTGTCCCCGAGAGGGATCATCGGTTTGGGCAGAATTTTTGTAAATGGATCCAGCCTGGCGCCCATCCCGCCAGCCATGATGATTACTTTTTCTGTCCGTTTTTCCCTGCGGTTGCCAAAGACGTCTCTGCAGAGGAGAAGATCGACTACCCGCTGCTGGTCGTCAAGAAGAGGGACATGCCGGATATCATGGTCGAGCATCAGTTTGCGGGCAACGCCCAGGTCGGTTCCGGCTTTAATGGTTTTAGGGTTTTTGCCCATGATTTCGCTCACGCAGACATCCATATTAACCCCGCGTAGAAGAGCCCGGCGGATATCCCCATCGGTAATTATTCCCACCAGGCGCCGTTCGCAATCGGTCACCAGGAGTACCTGCATACCTGCCTTATCCATGCGCGGCAGGACTTCGGAAAGCTTTTCTTCCGGCAGGGCGGTAATCTTTTTTAAATCCCTTTTATGCCAGGCCACATATGCACCCTCTTTCGGAATCCTCAACCATTTCCCAGGTCAGCACTGTTTCCGCAGGTATATCAACGGACGCTTTACGCCCGATTACAGAATCCCAGAGCATTGGCGATATTCCCGTTCCCGGCCGTTTTGCCGCCAGGCAGTTTTCTGTAATTCTTTCGCCGGCCGGGATGTTTTTGCTGGAAACGATGCTGCGTCTGGCTGCGGCGGCGGTCTTTATTTCGTCGGGGACCGGGGCTTTGAAACCGTTTCCAAGGCTTTTTTCGACCAGGCGGATAACTGCCACCATATTATTTAATTCGTCCGGTTCCAGGGAACATTTATGGTCAGGGCCCTCCATTTTGCGGCTTAATGTAAAATGTTTTTCAATTACTTCGGCTCCCATGGCTACCGCAGCAATCGGGACAGCGTATCCCATGGTGTGATCTGAATAACCTACAGGCAGGCCGAACGTCTGTTTGAGAGTGAGCATAGCTTTTAAGTTAACTTCTTCGGGAGGCGTTGGGTAATTGGAAGTGCAGTGCAGCAAAGTAATTTCCCCGGTGCCCGGACCTTTGAGTATTTGGACGGCTTTTTCAACTTCTTCCAAAGTTGACATCCCCGTAGACAGGATCACTTTCTTTTTTTTTCCGCCAATCCGGCGCAATAACGGCAAATTCGTTATTTCTCCGGAGGGAATCTTGAAGCAGTCCAGGTTTAATCCATCCAGAAAATCAACACTTTCCAGGTCAAAAGGGGAAGAGAGGAAAGCAATCCCGCGCCGGTCGCAATATTCTCTCAGCTTTCTGAAATCATCAAAGCTTAGTTCGAGCTTTTTAAGCATTTCCAACTGGCTTTCAACTTTATGGGACATGTTCTTTTGCTGGTACTGGGCCCTTTCTGCGAAAGAGGTGACTATTTTTTCGGCTTGAAAGGTCTGAAATTTAACTGCATCCGCTCCGCTTTTACAGGCAAGATCGACCATCTGCATAGCCAGGTCCAGGCTGCCGTTATGATTTACGCCTGCTTCGGCGATGATAAAAACCCTGCTCTTTTTAATCATTATTAGAGACTCACCTCATCGGGGCCTGGGAAATCAAGGCGCTTTTCTAAAAGAGTTCTCCCAAGCGGAATTTGTTCAAGTACGCTGATAATTTTTTCACTCGCCTTTCCGTCTTGAAAGGGGTCGTAAGGGTTGACTGTTTGGAGCAGACCGGCGCGAAATACCGGATCAGTTAAAGCTTTTCGCAGGCCTTTTACAATGTCTTTCTTGCGGCAGTTTACGTCCAGGATGCTTTCCGCCCTGATCCTGCCCTTCTGACGGTTACCTATATTGACGGTTGGAACGTGAAAGCTGGGCGCTTCGATAATGCCGCTTGAGGAATTACCCACCACGGCTGAAGCAATCCGCATCAATCCGAGATAACCCCGTGAGCCCAGACTTGGTTTGAGCAGCACATTGTTTTTATTCAATGCGTAATCCTGCCAGATTTGAACTACCGCCTGATAGCCTGCTTCCAGACCGGGATAGGTAATCACCTGCTGGTATTCCTGAAATTGCTCCAGGGCCAGCGCAACTTCTTTCGCCTGAGCCTCCGTATCATTTTCGCCGGTAATTGTTTCCGGGTGAAAAGTAATCAGCAGGGTGGGTGTTTCGGGATCTATGCCGAAGTTGTTTTTTATTTCTGACGGTGAAAGATAATCACAGGAGTAAATGTTTTCGATTCCGGTTGAGCCGACAACGTGAATCCGCCATGCTTCCTCGCCCATCTGCCTGATCCGGCGCCCATATTCCCAGGTGGAAGCAAAATGAAGATGGGCCATCTTTGTCAGGGCATGGCGTACCTGTTCGTCAAGCGCTCCCTCGGTTGATTCGCCGCCGGCGATATGAGCGAGCGGTACTCTGTAAATCAGGGCGCAGGAAGCGGGGGCAAGGAGTTCGTAGCGATCTCCCAAAAGAAGCAAAAAATCGGGCTTGTATTTCCCGATTACCGCGGCCATTTTAACGGTTGCCTCGCCGAGAGACTTGGCGATGGATTCATGATTATCGGAATCTAGTGTAAAGGGGACTGTTTCGGCAACGGCAAAACCGTCCTTCTTAATGTCCGAAATTGTGCCGCCCTTGTATGAGGCCAGGTGATCGCCGGATACGATAAGGATGAGCTCGAGGCCAGGGCTGTCCGAAATCCTTTTCAGGATTGGTTTTAACAGGCCGTAATCGGCCCTCGTTGAGGAAAAAGCTATTATCCTGCGCAAACTGCCTTAACACCTCTGGAAGGATTTTGGACAATTACCGCAGGATTGCCAAAAACGGTTACACCCGCAGGTATGTCTTTTGTAACAACCGCCCCGGCGCCGATCAGAGCGCTTTCCCCGATAGTGATCCCCTGGATTATCCGGGCGCCTGCGCCGATAAATGCTTTTTCTCTTACTGTTACGTTTCCGCAGAGAACGGCTCCCGGCCCTACTTGCGCCGAATGTCCGATTAAACAATCGTGTTCGACTATAGCCCCGGAGTTGATGATCACATTTTCTTCTATAACAGCGCGGGGATTGATAACTGACCCGGCCATTACCACGGTAGCCGGACCAAGCCTTGCAGTCCGTGAGATTATTGAACCCGGGTGCTTGAAAACGGGAAAATTAAAACCTTTGGACAGGCAGTATTCATAAAGGGTTCTTCTTTTCAGGTTGTTAAAGCCCGCCATGCCCATGGCGGCATATTTGAGGAATTTATCGGAGAGGCTTTCAAGAACGCTGTCATCGCCGAGATAGGGTAGCTCATCTCTTGTCAGGATGTTTTCTGGTTGAGGGTCAACGCAGCCAACCGGTTTGAATTTTTTTGTCAGGAGGATTATTTCAACGACCACCCTTGCGTGGCAACCCGCCCCGATGATCACGATCGGTTTTTTATCCATAGGCATCTCCTGATATATTGATTGCTTTCGATACAAGGGCAATTGAATCACAGACTTCCCTTACAGATTCGTCAGTTAAAAAAGTAGCGCTGGGTAAATTAATACCCCTGTTATATAGTTCGTCGGCGATACTGTTTTTCTGTAGGTACATTTCTAAAAAACATGGCTGCCTGTGCATCGGAACAAAAAACGGCCTGACCTGTATGCCACAGGAGATGAGTCTTTTCATAAGCGCAGTTTTTTTCTCGCCGAATTCTTCCGGATCAATTAATACTGACGTCAGCCACCAACTGCTCCGGGCTTCCGGGAGTTCCTTCTGGAATATAACGCCGGGGAGGGAGTCAAGCATGTTGTGGTAAATATCTGATATATTTTTTTTGGCTTTTAAAAATTGAGGCAGGCGTTCCAACTGGGCCAGCCCAAGCGCTGCCTGCAGGTTAGTTAGACGGTAGTTATAGCCGATTTCGGTATGCAGATATTCCATCTGCTCTTTTTCCCTGCCCTGATTGACTAAAACCCTCGCCCGTTCCGCTAGTTTGGAATCACCAGTGACAATCATCCCGCCGCTGCCGGTTGTGATAACCTTATTGCCGTTAAAGCTGAATACCCCAATGTGTCCGAATGTGCCCGTCATTTTTCCGGAAAAAGTTGCTCCCAGGGATTCGGCAGCGTCTTCGATAACATATATTCCGTAGTTGTTGGCCAGGTTGGAGATGGAATTGAGATCAGCGGGATTACCGTAAAGGTGGACGGGGATAATGGCTTTTGTACGCGGGGTTATCGCCTCTTTGGTCTTAACAGGATCCAGTGTCCAAGTATCCGGCGTTACATCTACAACTACAGGCGTGGCCCCGACATAGGTAACAGGATTGACCGTGGCAATGAACGTCAGGGAGGGAACAATTACTTCATCTCCGGGGCCGATTCCCAAAAGCCGCAGGGCCAAGTGAAGCCCGCACGTGCCGCTGGATACCGCCACGGCATGCTCTGCCGAAATAAAAGAGGCAAAACGCGCTTCAAATTCTGCAATCAAAGGTCCTGAACTGGAAACGAATCCGCTGTCTATAGCTTCAAGCAGATATTTTTTTTCCAGTTCACCGATATTGGGCCAGTCGAGCGGAATTTTAATCTCAGGCAAGGAAGCTCCTCCTGTTGGTGTGTTTATTTACACGGTGTACAGTCCTGATTTGTACTGCCGGGTGTTTTGCGCAAACCATTCGATTGTTGTCCTGAGTCCTTCTTCCAGTGTAAGCTGCGGTTTCCAGCCTGTCAGGGCAAACGCCTTTTTGTTGTCACAAAGCAGCCTTTCCACTTCACTGGCCTCCGGCCTTATTCTCGGGGGGTCAATTTCAATTTCTGTTTTTATACCGGAAATTTTTTCGATAAGCTTAACGAGGTCTCCGATTGAAATTTCACTGCCGCTGCCCAGATTAACTATTTCTCCTGTGCATTTTTCTGAAAATCCCACACTGATCATTCCTTTTACCGTATTCCGGACAAAGTTTAAATCTCTTGTAGGTGTGAGGCTTCCCAGGCGGACTGCTTTTTCTTCACCAAGGATCTGGGTTATGATTGTCGGGATGATGGCGCGTGTGGACTGCCGCGGTCCGTAAGTATTGAAAGGCCTTACTATACTGATGGGAAGACCGAATGACCGGTAGTAGCTTAAACCCAACTGGTCGGCGGCGATCTTCGTGGCGGAGTAGGGAGACTGTGCTTGGAGCGGATGATCCTCATCTATAGGTACATATCTGGCCGTTCCGTAAACCTCGGAAGTTGAAGTGATAACCACTTTTTTCGTGTCCAGTTCAGCAGCAGCCTGACATATGTTGTATGTGCCTTCGAGGTTGGTTTTTATATATGCAAGCGGTGATACATAGGAGTAAGGGATACCAATTAATGCTGCCAGATGGAAAACAAGATCAACTTCTTTCAAACATTTTTTTACACTGTCATAATCTCTGACATTACCAGAGACGATTTCCATATTGCTGATGAAGGGGCTGCTTTCCAGCCACCCCCAGTTGTTGCGGGAGTTATAATGAATTAAGGCTCTTACGTTGTGCCCTTGCTTAACCAATTCTTCGCACAAGTGAGAGCCTATAAAACCGCCTGCTCCGGTTACTAAAATTTTCAAAGAAATACCCCTTTCGATTTTTTACATGTCAAAGTATCTAAAGACCTGCCTATCCATTCTTCAATTTTTCCCGCAGCCATGTTAAGATCTGTATAAAAAGCGCAGGACTGCTCGATTATATTTTTTACTTTCTCTATATGTTCAACAGTATCTTCTTCTTCAACACGGGCGAATTTCTGATAGGCAGGTGAAAAAATCGCTTCCAGCCAGGGGAAAGCTTTTTGCTGCATAAATATTTTTTGGTCTATTTTTTTTAATTTGTCTTTTAACAGGTCTATCTTCTGAAGGGACGGCATTTCACTTATGCCGTAAAGCTCGTTCAGCTTTTGCGATAGCTGCAGTCCTGAATAGGCGTACTTTTTTACTTTGCTCACACTTTTTTTTGTTTCCTTTAAATCAAAACATATTTTCTTGATCACATCAAGAGGAATATCTTTTTTTACAGCCAGTTTCTTTATTGTTTCGCCAATAGGGTACTCCTTTGTCAGGTATCTGTCTATTGCTTCATTAAAGGGCATTTCTTCAGTGCCGGGAATTCTGGCCCCGCCTTCGGTAGCGTTGATTATTTTTACTCTATCGTTTATCTGAGGGATCTGCTCTTCGTACCAATGTAAAAAGCAGGCCATGGAATGGTTTGTTTCAACTTTTTTGTTTCCTCCGTATCCCTCTACTTCAACCAACTGTTCGTTGCCTGAAACAGTGCGGCCTTCGTAGATTGTCCTTTGTGAATGTGTTTTGCCGCCTGTGTAGGCCAGGTCCTGTCCGATAAAAATAATTGGGTCAAGACCTGCTTTTACAGCAAGGTCAAAAGTAACATTAGCCACTGAGGGACCGCTTTTTAGAAAGGTTTTCTCTTCCTTAATGTAATTATTTAACCATGACATAAAGTAGGGATTATAAGCGCCTACAATTTTCGGCCCTTTAAAGTTGACCGGAATGCTTTTATAGGTCTCGGGAGAAAAGATTAGAACTGCGTCTTTAGCCTCGACATTCTCAAAATTAGCTGCATTAGGTTCTCCCCCGTCAACAGTGACGACCAGATCCGGTTCTATTCCAATGCTTAACACCGCTTTAAAAGCTGTTCCTGCAGCAATGATAACCGCCTTGTTTTTTATTTCTTTGAGAAGGTGTATGTTTTTATCAAGGGATGGCCCGGCAGCCACAATAATGCCGGGAACTCCCTTTAACGGCCCGCAAAGAACGCTGACATCCGGGGACTGGATGGTTACAGGCAGGTTATATAAAAAATTGTCTGTCCAGTCGTAAGAAAATCGAATTATAGTATTGGAGTTTAAGATATGGTCAGCAATAATTGAGCTGACGGCGTTTTCCAGTTCTTTAATATTGTCTCCGGAACTGCGGAGTACCGGGAAATAGGCTAAAGACTTAATTTTTTCAGGCTGATAGATGTTCAAATGATTTCCAACCAGTTTGCTAATTTCACTTTTTTCAGCGCCAAAGTATAAAACAATATTTTCTTTGTTGATCAAGGGAGTGAGGTCAACTTCCTTTAAGGCGGTTTTAAAAGTTGACAGGTCCGGTTCCATAGCCACTATTCTGGCTTTGGGGTATAACATACTCAGTCTGTTAAGGTGATAACCCAGGCCAATTCCACAGACAAGCAGTGTGTCGTCTTCCGCGGCGCAGATATTTTGTGCCCACCGGGCAGCTTCCCTTACCGGATCATAGGCGCTGTGCAGGTGGTGGACCTTCTCATTATGAGATACTCTTATGGTAGGCAGTCCGTTTTTTGCCGGCGCCACTTCGCCAAGAGGTGTGGTCTGTGATAACCTGTCTTCCAGATCAGGGTATCTGTTTTTTAAAGCGGAAAGATTTTTAGATAAGTTGCACATTACTTTTTCCTTCAGGCCAAGTTTTTTAGACTACGACAGGATGCGTGTGTTTACTTGTTCCACAAAAGGCACGAGTTCGTACTCCAGCAAATCGCCAATCATAACGTAATCTCCATTTTCCCATGCGTCAAGCAGACTGCTTAAATAACCGCCCAGTTCTTCTGTTTGTTTATAATCAGATGATGTTATATTTCTCAGAAACCCATCCAGCCAGCGCAGCCCTTCCGTAGCATTAATAAAAAAGTAAGCTCCGTCAGCATCGTTTCCGCTATGCATCAATTCCGCTATAGCCATAAGACCCTTGGACAGCTTCGGCAGATAATCAACTGCAGATTTGTATAACTCATCATCATTTAATAATAAATCGTCTGGTGTGTAACCAGCCATTCTTTTGCCTCCTAAAACTTTTTTTGGATAAATCTGGGGGAGGGTATAAAGTGTCTTTTATAAGCATTTATCGTAACTCTTGTCTTTTGAAGTACCATCCGGTCTTGTTTCTCTTTTGCAAGGCAGTTGTTCATTAAACATATCATTGCGTCTATTTTCTCTTTAACTTCTTTTATATCAGTAATAAGCCCCGAGAGCTCTTCTTTGGTTACGGAAGACGTTGACAGGGAAGAGCTATTCTTAACCGGGCTCAAGCGCTTAATTCTCTCTTTTATTTCTGCTTCAGTCCGCCACAACTGCGAAGCTTTTGCCCAGTTATCTCTTTTTATTTCGTTTTCCGTTAAAAGAATTAAATCCTTAAGATCAGAATAGGCGTTTTTCTGTTTTGAGATTATTCCCTCATCTATATAAATCACCTTTACACCCTCATTTTACAGACGCCTTTGGCCCAGGCATCCTTTATTTCAGTGAGCAGTTCGCTTATCTCACTTAAGATTGAGGCATCTTTTTTAATGTTTGCCTGAATGAGCCGGAAATGTATATATTCATATAATCTTTCAAGGTTAATGGCGAAGTCGCCGGCCTCAAAGTTTAAACTTGCCCGTAATTCGTTGATAATTTTTTGGCTTCGGTTTAAAAGGTAGTTTGTTCTGGTTATTTCACCCTTTTCGATAGTTTCTTTTGCCTGGTCAATTAAACTTAAAGCTCCCTCATAGAGCATGAGGACCAGTTTTTCAGGCGGGGCTGTAATAATGTTATTCTGAGCGTAAGCAGCCACTTGTTCATTGATCATTCTAATGTCCCCCTTGAGTTGCCTTTTAATTACCGTTTAACGTTAATTGGCTTTTCGGCCATGCTCCGGTTAGCTTGAACTCTTTTTATAGCTGTTGTTTAATACTGAAATCTGGCTTTCCAGCCATGTACTGGTTGAATTAAATTCGTTTAAGAGCTGTTCCATTTCACTGAACTTGCTTTCTAATTGCTGCTGCCGTATTTCCAGACGTTCATTCATGTCTTCAATTGCTTCATTTAAACTTTTAATCTGTTTTTCGTAAGCTTTCTGGTGGGCTGGGATAAGCCCGTTCCCGTCATTGATCTGGCGATCTATCGCTGTCGTTAATTTAGCGGCGATGCCGTAATCACTATCTTCAAACAGGTTGCCCAGGGCAAGCGGATTATTTTCTAGAACTGATTCAAATTTGTTTTCATCTAAAACTAATTTTCCTGTTTTATAATCAACTGTTATTCCGGCCTGGGACAGCTTATTAAGACTTTCAGAAGCTCCCTGAACGGTGCTTCTTATTATGTTTCCAAGTGATCGTTGAAGGTACTGCAAAGATATGTCCCCGCTTAATGTTCCAGTTTTGGCAAGGTTGGAATTGATCAAACTGATGGTATCATTATATTGACTGATAAATTCATTAACTTTGCTCAGTGTTGATTCGGAATCAGACTTTACTTCTATGCTTGTTTCCCCTGCTGTCAAAAGTGTAATGTCTAATCCGGGAATAATATCGGAAACCTTGTTCGAAGTGCTGTAGAAAGTTGCCCCTCCGTTAATTTCTGATATTGAAAAGGCAGCGTTAGCGCCCAGATCCTGTTGAGCGTTTAATATATCCAAGGTGGCTAGAAGGTTTCCGCTTGTATCTGATAAAGATATGCCGATGCTGCCGGTTTCGCTTGATTTAAGCGCTATTTTATCTGCCAAGGGATCATAACTGGCGTAAACTCCCGCATCAGAACTATTTATCCGGTTTATTACATTGTTCAAGGAGCCGGTCGTAGTGTCGTAATCTATAGACACGCCGTTTATTGTAAAACTGCCGCTGGTTGTGGAAAGAAGTCCGTTCTTCAAACGTGAATTATCCAAAATTACATCTGTTTTGGTCATTCCCAGGTTTGCCTGGCTGGTTTTCGAATAAGGCCCGCTTCCTTCTGCCGGGGCGGCCAAAAGGCGTGTGGCGGTAAGAAAGTTGCTTGTATCGGCGCCCTGGCCAAGTTTCAGGCTGTCTGGATCGTTGCTGGTCAAAACCAGACGGTCGTTTAAGTAACTTGCGGTAACTCCGGTTGCCGCCGACTGTCCATTGATCTGGCCGATTACATCGGCCAGACTATCATTGGCGGCATCCAGCGTAAAGGCGTAGTTGTTGATTGTAAAGGTTCCGCTGGTGGGAGTAATGGCAAAACCAGCGTCGCTGCTGTTTAAGGCAGCGCTGGTATTGATGGGCTGGCCGAGTGTCCCGGCGCTTTGCGTTTTGGTTCCCGTAGCTGTGCTGATGATGTTTAGATGGTAGGTTCCCGGGATGGAAGTGCTTCCAGCCGCAGCACCGGCCACAGAAGCATTACTAACCTGAGCGGTTCTGCCCAAAAAGGAACTGGAAGAGCTTAACTCCGAAAGTATATTCTTTAAAGACAAAAGCTTGGTGTTGATTTCTCCCCAGGCATTCTTTTTTGCTGTTAAAGTTCCCACTTTTGTTTGCATATTGGTTAATGGCAGTTTTTCAACAGCCATTAATCCCTTAATTATGCTGTCTGTATCAAGGCCGGAACTAATTCCTGTAATCTTAACAGTTGACATGACTTATACTTCCTTTTTTACACATAATCATCCATGAATGTTCCCACGGCATTTTTTAATTGGGCCAGTATATCAAGAAATTTTTCCTCGGGAATTTCTTTGATTATTTTTTCCGGATAAGTGGTTGGATCGACGACCTGCACTATTAACTGATTGGTAGCTTTATGGATCTTAAAACGCAAATCGTAATCGAGAAAGACTGCCAGCTTATTTAAAGTATCGGTGTCGGCTTTAAATATTTTGATTTTATCTTCCGCTGTCTCGTTTTTGTCTGAATTTGGTTCCTTTTCATTTTTAACCTGCAAATTTTTTTGAACCGGCTTTAGATCCTGCTGTGAAGCCGTATCATTAACAGCCGGGATAGCGTTCACATCTTTTATTTTCATAAACCATCATCCCTTTTGAACTACGGAGGACTATCAGCAGAGTTTACCCTTGCAGGAAGGACGGCCAGCCAAAATCTGCCGGCCGTCCTAAGCGAAAGGTTGATAATTATTTCATTAAAGACAATATTTGCGAGGGTATCTGGTTGGCTTGAGCTAACATGGCAATACCGGTTTGCTGCAGGATTTGGTTTCTTGAGTAATCAGTCATTTCCTTGGCCATATCCAAGTCACGAATCCTGGCTTGAGACGTGGTCAGGTTCGTTTGCATACTTTGCAGATTCTCAATGGACTGTTCCAGACGGTTTTGATAAGAGCCGAGATTTGCCCTGCGGCTGGCCAGTTTCTCAATGGTGTTCTGTATCTTGGTAATAGCTGCATTTGCCCCGGTTACAGTACCCAGTGAAAGCGTGCCTCCCGTACAAATAGCTGAAAAGGCTGCTCTGCCTATGGCGATAGTCATTTTCTCAGCTGCCTGGGCTCCGATCTGGAAAACTTTCCCGGCTGAAAAGCCGCCGCTTAACAGATTAACGCTGTTAAAGTTAACATTGCCCGCTATCTGGTTGATCTCTGCTTTTAAAGCGCTGTACTCGGCAACTATCTTTTGCCGGTCTGTATTATTTAAACTGTTTGTGGCTGCTTCGGTGGCCAGGTCTATTAAACGGTCAAAAATACCGTTTATGTTAGCAAGGGCGTTCTCTCCGGTCTGGACCAGCGAGATAGCGTCCTGGGCGTTTAACTCAGCTCTTGCCATCCCTTTTAATTGTGCAGTCATTTTTTCCGAAATAGCAAGCCCAGCGGCATCATCTGCGGCTGAGTTGATCCGCAAACCGGAAGAGAGTCTTTCCAGATTCTTGGAGATGTTTCCCTGGGTAACATTCAGATTTTTAGTTGCGTTTAGCGCCATTGTGTTATCGTAAATGTACACTCTTTTTTCCCTCCTTTAGGTAAAGTGTTGATTTTCGTGCCTTTTTACGGCCGTTTAGAAAGGCACAAAAACTTTTATTTGTGTATAAAATCGGTAAAAATATTGAGAAACTTAAGGGTCCTGCAGGTTATCTGACATAGAAAATTAAAATTATTTTCTTTAAAAAAAAGAAGAAGACCTTTTAGGTCTTCGGAAAGTGCTTGTTATATTCGTTGTTAACTTAAATAATCTAATAAACTTATCTGTAAGACTTTAGCGGTGCAGGACAAGGCAGCCTGATAAGTGAGCATGCGTGAAGCCAGTTCGGTTGTTGCCATTTCTAAATCAGTACTCTGGAGGCCGGCTAGAGTATTTTGCAGTACTGCATTTTGATCTTCTATAAAAGTTTTAATCATCTCCAGGCGGTTAATTTGAGTACCTGCTTCTGAGCGGGACTGGATAAAGAGATCTTGATCATCGGTCAGGTTTTCTATTTGTGCGTTTACAGCTGAGGAATCATTCGCCTTCAAGGCATCCTTAAGGTCAAAAAGGTGTGTGAAGACATCGCTGTCAATAAAAAGCGACTGACCGTTGAAACTAACAGTTTCGCTAACCTGGGGCAGAACCTCCCTTGTCGACTCATAGAATATTGTATCTGTGATGGAAGGGTTGACGTTCACTTCTTCCCCTCCTCCCGGGTCTTGCCTTATAAAGGGCTGTTTCCCTTTACTGTTGCTAAAAATATATCTGCCTTGAACTTGAGTGTTGGCAACAATAACCAGCTGATCGATCAAATTGTCAACTTTTAAGGCATAGGTTTCAAAATCCGAAGAATTATGGCCTGTGCTGCTGGCTGAAAGAGCGGCGTCAATTGCGCTTTGCATTATCTGATTGGCGCTGTCGAAAGCACTGTCAGCTTCATTTAACCATGAAATCCCGTCTTCTATGTTGCCGCCGTACTGATCCTGGCTGGCCAGATTTTGTCGTATCGAAATTACTTTCCAGAGGTTAGCAGGATCGTCGCTGATTTGCCGCATTTTTTGCCCGGAAGAAATCTCCTGCTGTAAACCGGCTATTTCCCGGATGCTTTGCTGTAAATTGCTGATTGTGTTTAAAACTGTCATGTTATTTGAAACACGCATTTTTAATACCCCTTCCTGCTAAGTCCGGTTGATCAACGTATCCAGCATGTCATCAAAAATACTCATCGCCTTTGACAATGCCTGGTAAGTAAACTGGTACTGCATCAACATAGTGAGTTCCTCGTCTATGGAAACACCGGAGAGGGACTGGCGCTGGGCTTCAAACTGCAGGCCGATGGAATTAAAAAAATCAGCGTTTTTACCGGCCTGATCTTGGTCTGAGCCAATTGTTGTGATCAGTTGGCTGTAATAACCCGCCAGGCTGTTGTTACCTAATTCCGCATAACCGGCTGTGTTATTTATACCGGCTATGGCCATCGCGTTTCTGCCGTCACTGGGGGAGGAACTTTCCTGGGCAGCCGCAATATTATTCGGGTCATTTAAAATATCCTCGTTGACCGAAATCTCTTTGTTTCCAGCGGCTGTATCCTGTACAGTAAAGAAAGCCACGCCCTGTTCATCGTTTAGAGTATATCCGTCTTCATGGATTTCATTTACCTTGTCAGCCAGTGTCTGAATAAACAAATTCATTTTGTCCTGATAGTCTTCAACAGATTGTTTTGCTGCCAGAAGGCCGCCCAACTCCCCTTTTCCCGATGACAGATCACTCTCTAACAGGGGATCAGCATCCTGCCCTTCAACGATTGTTTTTCCATAGGCAACTACGGTCGCCGTGTTATTATCGTTAAAAGTAATTGTAATGTCAGAAAGCCTGGACATCTCATCAAGCAGGTGGTCCCTTTGGTCCATTAAAGTATTGTTTTCTGCAGTCACACATTTTTTTAACGCCTGGTTGACGTCAGCCAAGCTGGCTGCAAGTTCGTTCATCTCTGAGACCTTGGAAGCTAAAGAACTCTCAATTTCAGTGTGGGCAGTTTCCATTTGGGAAGTGAGATAGTTAAGATAACTGGTTAAAGTAGCTGCGGTATGGGTTATATTCTGACGGGCTGAGGATTCTTGAGGGTTGCTGCTCAATTCTTGCCAGGAGTTCCAGAACTCTGTTAAAAGTGAGCTAACCCCAGTACCTGTCGTATCTGTGAAAAGATATCCTACTTTAGCCAATTCAGATTCCATTTCTTCCCAGTATCCAATTTCGGAAAGATTGGCTCTAAGCTGGGGATCGAGAAAATCGTCCCGCATTCGCTGAATACTCTTTATTTCCACTCCTGCGTTTATTTGTTCCTTGCTCAGGGAAGGCGGCAAAGATGTTCCCGTGGCTGAAAGAACAACCCTCTGGCGTGAATAACCTTCCGTATTTGCGTTTGCAATATTATTTTGGGTTGTTTCCACAGCCTGCTGGTAAGTTGACAGGCTGCGGCGGATTATTTCCAGACCCGAAAAAGTCCCGGACATAAGACATTCTCCTATATGGTGTTATTGAATCCTAAAAAACCCTGTCAATCATCTGATTAACCTGAAGGTTTTCTTTTACTTTTCCTTTGGTATTGTATACTTTTTGCTGATCCGGTGAGCAAAGTATGGATAGGATTTGGTGATGGAAGTTAATACCGTTTTGGCTGAGCAAAGCATTTATCTCAAATTTTTCCTTCAACTGCTGTACCAGGTTGACAATATTTTTTTTAAGCTGAGCCACTTCCGCTTTTTCTTCGTAGGGGTTTTCCTTACCCTGGCTTAAATACTCCGTCTTTTTCAAGTTTAAAAAAACCATTTTTTCATTGGTTTCCAATATAAAATTATTGACCTTGTTCAGTTCTTTTAAATTGCCTTCCCGAAGAGCATGCTGTTGTGTTCCGGCTGCACTGACAAGTTTCTTGGCCAGGATAAGTTCCAGGTCTAAAATTTCCTCAAGTGAAAGCTGTCTGTTGGACATTTCAGCTCTTCCCTTAACGCTTTTGATTTTTCATGGAGTTTATTTCCTCAGAAAGTCCATTAATGATTTTTTCTTCATCTATTTCAAAGGACCCATCTTCAATTTTCTGCTGAATACTTTCAATTAATTCCTGACGCACATCTGAAAGGTTGTTTAGTTTTTGATGAAAAGATTGTATTTCTCTTGCTTCCGGTGAGATATCAAGCAAGCTGTTTTCCTCTTCAGTACTGGTGTCTTTTTTAGCCTTAAGGTTTTTACCCTGTTTTAATTCGCTGCGGTATATTTCTAAGAGTTTTTGAGTGTTGCTGCTTTCGTTTATCTTCATTACAACCACCCCAAAGTTATTTTTTCTCCTTTTTATCTATTCGGCACAGAAAAAATATCACTTTAGGCCTTTTGAGAAATATTTTTTATTCTTCTTTAGTTTTAATTTCCTTTTTCCTGTTTGAGGGTTTAAGAAAACCTGACAGCCGGTCTCTGATTAGTGTGGGATTATAACCGGCTTGAAGTGAGATAACTCCTTCCATCATCAATTGCCTGATGAGAATCTCTTTTTTACTGAGGCCGCTCAGTTTTGTTGCGATAGGAAGCCAGATAACGTTTGCGCTTCCTACACCGTACAGGGTGGCAATAAATGCTACTGCAATGGCCGGACCGAGTTCGTCAGGCGTACTCAATTGGCCCAGCACGTGAACCAAACCCATCACTGTCCCGATGATTCCCATAGTAGGCGCATAACCGCCGGCTGCCTCAAAAATTTGTTTGCCTGTCTGGTGGCGTTCTTCGGTGGCGTAAATTTCAACCTCAAGCGTATTCTTAACAAGCTCCGGGTCATTGCCGTCTACAAGGAGCTGCAATCCTTTTCGCAGAAAAGGGTCATCTATTTCGGAAAGCCTGTTTTCCAACTGCAATAAACCTTCCCTTCGGGAAACTTCGGCCAGTTCAACGATTTTTTCAATCACTTCGCTTGGTTCGGGTACTTTTTGAGTCAGGACGATCTTGAACAGGCCGGGGATCGTTTTTATTTCTTTCATTGAGAAGCTTGCTATGGTTGCTCCTATTGTACCTCCAAAAACAATCATAGCGGCTGTTTTTTGCATAAGCGCGCCTGCGTGGCCCCCTTCCAACAGGAAACCGCCGACTAAGAATACAATTGCCCCGAGTGTCCCGATAAGAATAGTAGGGTCCAAGATTTGATTCTCCTTTATTTATTAGTCGATGATCCTGGCTCCAATACCTGGTATTCATTCCGTAAAATTACTATGTCAACCCGCCGGTTCATTTGACGGTGCGCTTCTGTGTCGTTAGGGACCCTGGGCCTGTATTCACCGTAAGCTGAGGCTGAAAGCCTTTGTGGCGGAAACGAGTGTTCGTTGATTAATTCCTTAACGACTGTAGTGGCACGGGCGGATGACAGTTCCCAGTTGGATGGGTAGACCGGGCTGTGGATGGGTAAGTTGCAGGTGTGCCCTTCTACCCTGATATAGTTAGGGACTTTACGCAGCATAGGCGCCATTTGGCTGATTATTTTCCCTGCCTGCTGGGTTAGTTCGGAAGAACCGATTACAAATAAAACCTCTTCCTGAAAACTTATTACAATCCCTCTGTCCTCGCTGGACACCGAAACTTTTAATTGAAGATTGCTTTTTTCGATATAATCGGTCAGTTCTTCCTGGATATCCGATAAAGTCATCGAATCCTGCTGATCATTTTCGGGCGTGGGTGGTCTTGAACCTGACTTCCCAGGTGAAGCTGAAGGGCCGCCGTTCATCAGAATCATTCCGCCTCCTCCCATAGCCTGACTTAATGATTGCGACAAATATTTAAATTTCTCGAGGTCCAATTGTCCTAAAGAGTACAAAACTATAAAAAAAATCATCAACAGAGTAATCAAATCAGCATAGGTAATCAGCCAGCGTTCAGAACTTCCGTGGCTTTCATGACTTTTCCTTGCCCTCATCATTAATCACGCCGCTTTCAGGGAAAAATACCTCGCTTTTAACATCGGCTTTTTCCACTCAATGCTGTAGGACCTTATAAAAAAGGTTTAAATTAAGAAGAGAAATTTTTTTGCGATCCGATGTACGAATTCGAATTTTAGGACTTGACAAAAATATCAGATAATATGAAAATACACTAAAGCCAAATTATTACACATTTATAACAATTGGACATTATTAGTTGGTTTTTCGCGGTGCACCAACACCTTTATTTGTAAAATATTGGCGGATAGGTTAGGGCAGGATAAAAAAATTATTTAGATTCGACAATATATTACAAAATACTACAAATTTCGATAGAGGAAAATCCTTCTTTGTGGTGAATAAAAAATATGTAAAAAAATAAGATAATATGTTTTTATCTGTAATAATGACCATGGAATATTAGGAATTGAATTATAAATATAGAAACATTTCTCATTTACAATAAAACTTCTGGCTGCTGGCTGATGGCTTGTGGCTAGTTGTCACTCTTTTTAGCAGTCTTCCGATTGTAATGCTTATAACATTTTTGATACGGAAACAAGTTAATTAAGCGCATCATGTTTTTGAGTGGAAACAAGAGATATATATAACAGCATTTGTCATATCTGGTACTGGTAATTATGGGATAAAATGATAAAAGCACCAGAAAGAAGAAGTTGTATTTCGGTGTTTTAATATTTAACTGCAAAGGAGTGAGTTATATAGTGTCTTTGTTTGAAAATGAAAATATTACTCTGCTGGCAAAATACCTTGACGTAGAAACCATGCGGCAAAAGTTAATAGCTCAAAATATAGCCAACATTAGTACTCCGGGTTATAAAAGCCTTAACTTGCGATTTGAGGATTGTCTGCAGGATGCCCTGAATTCGGACAAGGTAAATCTGGAAACTTCGCTTGATAATCATTTCAGTAATATTCCGGACCCGAAAAAAATGGAGCCTTTTGTCGAAAAAGATGATACCTCTAAAATGCGTGCGGATTTAAATAACGTTAACTTGGAACATGAAATGACAGTATTGTCTGCAAACACAATTCAATACAATCTGGTCATACAGAGGTTAAGTGGTAGTTTTCAACAACTTAGCTACGTTATAAGGGGGCGCTAATAATGAGTTTAAACTTTATGAGTTTTAAAATAAGCGAGTCTGGTTTGGCAGCGGAGAAAATGCGCCTGAATCTGATTGCCGCTAATTTAGCAAATATAAACACTTCCAGAACAAGTGCCGGAGGGCCATATAAAAGAAAGGCTCCTGTTTTTGAGGAGAAATTTCAATTAAAAAAAGATAATAATGGAAATTATAAAATTGAGGATGCCGGGGTTAAAGTAAGTTCTGTTTGGGAGGATCAAAGTCCTCCGAGGCTTGCGTATGAACCAAATAATCCTGAAGCTGATCAGCAGGGTATTGTAGCTTATCCAAACATTAATGCAGCCAACGAGATGATCGATCTAATCACTGCATCGAGGGCATATGAAGCGAACTTGATGACTTTGGAAGCAGCAAAAACCATGGATCAGAAAGCTCTGGAATTGAGCAAGTAAAAAAGGAGGTTTTCTCTTTATGCAGGTAAATAATATTTCTGCTTCCTCTGTAATACCTATAGTTGAACCGGCGCAAAAAGACAGCGCGCAGTCTTTCGGACAGTTATTATTAGAACAGATTGAAAAAGTAAATGAATCGCAGTTAAAAACAGGAGAAGTGACTAAACAATTCTTATCAGGAAATATTCAGGATATCCACCAGGTTCTGATCGCTGCGCAGGAGTCTAAAATTACCCTGGAGTTGGCAGTAGAAATTCGAAATAAGGTAATTGAAGCTTATCAAGAAGTTTCAAGGATGTCAGTGTAATTTAAATGTGTTCCCGCCTCTGCCGTTAGAAGGGAAGTGTTTTAAATAAACTGGGCAAATTTACCTTCAGAAGCAAGTAAAGGCTGGCAGACCCTGCAGCCAAAACGCAGGATGTTAATAGCTGCAGTTGGCGCAGGAGTGATCTTTTGTATATTATTAATCTATTTTTTGCTGAACCACATAACTTATGCTCCTTTGTTCACCGGACTTGATTCTGCTGAAGCCGGATCAATGGTTGAAAAATTAAAAGAACAAAAAGTACCCTACCGTTTAAGCGATCAAGGAAGAACAATTCTCGTGCCGGAAAAGCAGGTTTACGAAATAAGAATTGGACTGGCCAGCAGTGGGGCTCTCGGTCAAGGAGAAGGCTTTGAGCTTTTTGATCAGACCAAGCTGGGTATAACGGACTTTGAGCAGCAGGTACAGTACCAACGGGCTTTACAAGAAGAACTTAGAAGGACGATAACTCAGTTAGACGAGGTTGAGCAGGCAAGAGTTCACCTGGTTCTCCCTCAGAAGTCAGTTTTTATTGAACAGGAGACTCCATCTTCCGCTTCCATAGTATTGAAGTTAAAACCAATGGTAGTGTTAAAACCTAACCAGATCAAAGGGATTGCCGACCTGACGGTAGGAAGCGTGGAAGGCCTCAAACCTGAAAATGTTCATGTTGTCGATACAAATGGAAATGTTTTAGATGTAGAAGAAAAAAGCTCTATTGCCGGGGGTATGATGGAGCAGTACCAGGTTAAAACCTCTTACGAAAACGCTCTGGAAAAACGTATCCAGGCAATGCTGGAGAAAATTTTTGGATTGGGCAAAACAGTGGTTATGGTCACGGCCGATCTTGATTTCAGCAAACAGGAGATACAAGCGGATACATATCAGCAGGGTCCTATAGTTAGTGAACAGTTGATCAAAGAAAATACCTCGTCTTCTGAGGCGTCCGGTGTCCCAGGAACGGAAAGTAATTCACAGGTTAATCAGCAGACACAAAACGACGAAACCGCAAGCAATATACAGGTTAATCAGGAGGCACAAAACGGCGTGACCCCGCGTATTGAAACAATACGTAATTACCAGCCGATAAGCAGGCAGGAAAAGATATACCCGGCAGTTGGAAATTTACAGCGTCTGTCAATTGCCGTAGCGGTTGATACACGCCTTTCCCAGGACGTTGAGCAGCAGATTACCGATGTTGTGAGTTCTGCTGCGGGTTTGAATCAGAGCCGGGGTGATCAGTTGACGATTAGCACTCTTGCCTTTGATAAGACGTCCGAACAGGAGGCAGAAGCTGAAATGGCCCGGCAGGAAGCGGCGCAAAAGAAAGAACAGCAGCAAAAATTAATTATCACGGGTATTGCGGGGTTGGCCGGGATAGCTGTTCTGTTCATTCTAATTAAAACCATTTTAAACAGAATATACCAGGGCAGGGACATGGAAATTGAAGAACTACGGCCTATTCAGGAAATGGAAGTTAGAGAAATACCTGTACAACCTACTGTGGAAGATAAGGTGCGCTACCTGGCAAAACAACAACCAGCTGAAGTGGCGGAAATAATAAAGGTATGGCTGGCGGAAAATCAGTAAAGGAATTGTAAAGGTGAAGACTTATGGAAAAATCACTTGAAGATGCTGAACCCGGTCTGGTTTTAAGCGGGAAAGCGGCTCCAAGAAACATTGAAGAAGCGAGGCCGGATAAAAGCGCCGCCAGAAGGTTAACCCCTTTGCAGAAGGCGGCAATCGTTCTTATTTCTATGGGTTCTGATCTCTCCAGTCAGATTCTAAAATACGATTTTTATCAGGAAGATATTGAACGTATAACAGAAGCTATAACGAAACTGGGTAAGATACCCAAATCTGTCCGTGAAAGTGTACTTGAAGAATTTAAGGAGTTAAAGCAAGCTAAAAGTTTCATTATCACGGGGGGCACTAAATACGCACAGGAGTTATTGGAAAAGACGGTCGGGCACCAGCGTGCTCAGGAGATAATAAAAAAATTGACCTGGGAATCAAAGACAATTCCTTTTGCCAGTTTGCGTAAAACGGATCCCCTCTATCTGTTTAATTTTATAAGAGATGAGCACCCTCAAACTATAGCTATGATTTTGTCTTATCTGGAGCCAGAAAAAGCCGCTCAAATTTTGTCGTCCCTGCCAAAGGAAATGCAAAGCGATATTGCCCGCCGTATAGCGGTTATGGATCGTTCTAATCCTGAAGTCGTCAGGGAAGTTGAGAAAGTATTGGAAACCCGTTTGGCGTCAGTCGTTAAACAAGGTCAGACGGTTATTGGGGGCATTCCTTCAATAGTTGAAATATTAAATATGAGCGATCGAAATACTGAAAAAACAATACTGGAAGAACTGGAAACCAAAGCTCCGGAACTGGCGGACGCGATCAGGAAAAAGCTGTTTGTTTTTGAAGATATCGTTAAGTTGGATGACATTTCAATACAGCGGGTTCTAAGGGAAGTTGACGGTAAGGATTTAGCCTTGGCCTTACGGGGATCCAGTGATGAAGTGCGTAATTGTATCTATAACAATCAATCTAAGAGAGCCGGCGAAATGTTGAAAGAGGAGCTTGATTTTATGGGACCGGTGCGCTTAAAGCAGGTCGAAGAAGCACAGGCTAAAATTGTCAAGATTATTCGGGTTTTGGAAGAAAGCGGAGAAATAATTATTTCAAGGGGTGGCGAGGATGTCATTATCATCTAACAAGATAATTAGAAGACCAATGATATCACAAGTCCGCAAGGTTTGTTTAATATGTGAAAACAATACGAGCGAACAAGAATACACGGCGCCCATAGGGAGTGTTGCGGGAGAAATCACCAGCCATAATTCGGGTTCTGTTTTATATGCGAACGAAGAAGCAGGTAGAATTCTCGAAAAAGCCCGTATAGAAGCGGAGGAAATTTTCTCCCAGGCGAAAATGGAAGGTTCCCAGGCAGGTTACCGGGAAAGTCTGGAAAAAGCTAATCAGGAAGCTGAAGAAATCCGTCAGAAGGCGCTCCATCTTTTAAAAGAGGCTCATGAAATCAAACGAAAAACTTTTGAAGGGATGGAAGAGGAAATAGTTCTTCTTTCCTGTGAAATTGCCGAAAGAATCGTCAACAAGCAATTAACCGTTGAACCCGAGACAGTATATGAGATTGCCAAAGAAGCAATCGGAGCAGTCTCTGATAAAGAGCGGGTAGATTTAATGGTCAACGCGCAGGATTTTGATATATTCCAGAAAAACCGGGAAGATATCTTAAAGAGGCTTCCAGGTGGCGCTAAGTTAAATATATTAACTGAACCCTCCATAAAACAAGGTGGCTTAAAAATCAGGACGTCGAGAGAAGAAGTTGATGCGACGTTAGATAATCGATGGGAAGTTTTAAAAACGAATCTGGTTAAAGGGTACATAGATGTTTAAAAGTATTCCGTCAGTAAATTTAAGGTATTATCGCGAGCGAATTAAAAAAGCTCAATTGATTAGAGCATGCGGTTTGGTCAAAAAGGTCACCGGGCTGCTTATTGAAACTACGGGCTTAACATCCTTTATAGGTGAGTTGTGTTATATTAAGGTTCCTAATCTCGATCAGCCTGTTCTTGCCGAGGTAATCGGTTTCCGTGAAGGCAGCTCTTTAATAATGCCTCTTGGAGACCTAAAAGGTGTTTACCCGGGATGCCCTGTAATTCCGACAGGCCATCCTTTGCTTGTTAAAATTGGAGATAATATTCGCGGCCGTGTTCTTAACGGACTCGGGCGGCCGCTTGACGAAAAACCGCTTGACGAAGACGGGATTTTTTGGCCGGTGGACAACCTTCCGCCAAATCCCCTGGCCCGACGTCAGGTAAATGAGGTTTTAGCAACAGGAATAAGAGCTATTGATTCATTATTGACTTGTGGCAAAGGACAAAGGTTAGGTTTGTTTTCCGGCAGCGGTGTAGGTAAAAGTACTTTGTTAGGTATGATAGCCCGTTATTCCAAAGCACAAGTCAATGTAATTGCGCTGGTTGGCGAAAGAGGGCGAGAGGTCGGGGATTTCATCTCCCACGATTTAGGAAAGGAGGGATTAAAACGGAGTGTCGTTGTAGCTGCTACCTCGGATCAACCTGCCCTTGTCCGCCTGAAGGCCGCATTCGTGGCAATTGCTATTGCAGAGTACTTTCGTGAACAAGGTCTGGATGTGCTGCTGCTGCTGGATTCTGTCACGCGTCTGGCAATGGCGCAAAGGGAAATAGGACTAACAGTGGGTGAACCCCCTGCAACAAAAGGGTACCCACCCTCTGTATTCGGGCTTTTACCAAGGCTGTTAGAGCGAACCGGAACTGGGGAAAGAGGTTCTATCACTGCTTTTTATACCGTACTCGTGGAGGGTGATGATTTTAACGAGCCTATTGCTGATACCGTTCGCAGTATTTTAGACGGACATATAATACTGACACGCGAATTGGCAAACCATAATCATTATCCTCCTATTGATGTTTTGCAAAGTGTAAGCCGTCTGATGCCCGATTTGGCAAATTTAAGGCATCAACAAATGGCTGGTCGCTTGAGGGATCTGCTGTCAACATATAAGCAAACAGAGGACTTAATTAATATTGGCGCTTATGCGAGCGGTTCAAATCAGAAAATAGACGCTTCAATCCGTAATTATGAAAAGATAATCAATTATCTTCGCCAGGGTCCCGAAGAGTTTTGTGCTTTTAAAGATACTTTGGCTTTGTTGGAAAATTTACAACTAGCGGAGTGATTAAATGTCCAATTTTGTTTTCACGCTGGAAAAAGTCTTGAACTACCGCATGAGTGTGGAAAAGGCTGCCAGGCAGGCTGTGACTGAAGCACAGGAAAGGTATGATTTGAATAAAAGAATACTGGATGAAATGTACAAAAGCTATGAAGGGGGTCTGGTACAGGACGATGCAGGTGTTGAGATTTCATGGGTTATCCGTCAAAATAACTACCGCCTTTATTTAGCCAAGTGCATAGAGAGGCAGCAAGAACTATTATCCGGAATTCAAGATGAAATTCATGAAAGACGTGATAAATTGATACGTGCGTGGCGGGAAAGGTCCGTCCTCGAAAAGGTTAGAGAAAAGTCATTTAGCAGACACCAGCTTGAGGAAAAGAATAAAGAAAAATTTCAAAATGATGAAACCGGACAGAGCACTTTCGTTTATCACAAAAGAGGTCAATTATTATGATTTTCCCGACTGAAAAATCAGCCTGGGGCATCTTCCTTGCTGATTCAAAGCTAAAAGGAAAGAGCGGATTTGCAGGAGAAACCGTAAAGGATCAAACCGGTTCTTTTGGGGATGCTGTTAATGCTATGTGTCTGTCAGGCAATTGTTTTCTGCCAAATATGAATACAGTTATTTCGCAAACAGGCAATAGTGAAAAACCTCAAAACGAACTTTCGGATGAAAGAATCTTTAAAGACCCGTTTGAAAATATGACTGGAAAAGTTAACATTTCCGGAGAGTCTCCTGTTGTTGGCCAAAGCAGGGATCTAATCGGCATTGATAAAAAGGATGACCTGCAGAACTGCCAGGATGAAAAACACGCTGCTTCGCTGTCAAAAGAAATTCAAAGATATGGTATCGATCAGATTAACGCAGGGGGGACGGCTCTTTCAATTCCGGCCGCTCTGAATAGTAAGGAAGAGGGTATCCAGGATAACGCTAGGGAATTGGGAATTCAGCAGGTTATTCAACCAGGTTTTAAAGTTGAAGAAATGGAAAAATGGAAGGAGATTCAGAATCCTGTCCACAGGTTGAATTTCAACCACAGGGTGAAATAGACAGGCTGCAAAGTATTGTTGGGGATTCCACTCCTTTAGAAATAGCTCCTTTAGGTCTTGAACGGAAAGGAATAGCTAAATTTGAGACTGAGCAATCTTCAGCGGGTATAGCTATGCAGGGAAATGGGTCTGAAAATAATAAAAACGACAATGCCGGGCATATTCAAGCAGTCCAGGCAGATACCTGGGTGTCCAACCTTTTAGAAACTGTTGAAGCTTCGACCAATTATACTCAAAGCGAAGGCAGTGTTGTTCAATTATTTGCGGCTTCAAAAAATTCCGGGAGAATATCTGCCTCAGAAAACGCAGAAGATTCTAATGGGGACGAGAAGGTAGCCGGCCTTCAAAGGCAGTCTGACTTACTGCAAAACCTCGCCGGCTCTTTGTCAAAATCTACCGGCATTTCCGGGAGTGCAGTTTCTAAACAGGAATCAGTCATGACCTATCAGCAGGTTCCCATAGCTGAACTGCCCTCAGTTGTGCTTTCGGCTTTGCGGTCGTCCGGCTCCGGTGAAAAACTGATTAGGATTAACCTGATCCCTGAAAATCTTGGTCCTCTAACAATAACTGGTTCCACGAATGAAACCCTGGTCTTCTTAAGCCAGGAACAAAACCAGGGGCAGGGAAAGGATAACAATGCGCAAGGAGGGTGGAACTATTTTAAAAAATCGTTAACCCGGCTGTCAAACGATACTGTGGGCGCCGCCCGGCAAACATTTGAGAATGGTATTAACAGCCAGAGTGGAGCAAGAACAGTTAATTATTGGGTTTAGGAGTAGATAAATATGTCAGTATCATCAATTAGTAATGAAAATAGCCAGCAGTCACAGACGAGCCAATCCAGAACCAGTTTTCTGGATAAGGACTCATTTTTAAAGCTCATGGTTGCTCAACTTGTCAATCAGGACCCTTTTAATACACAGGACAGCGGGCAATTCCTTACCCAGTTGGCCCAGGTGACTCAACTTGAGCAGATGATCAACCTGAATGACAAATTGACTAATTTGGTACAAGGCCAGGTTTACACACAGGCTGTATCTTTAATCGGACTTCAGGTGAAAGTCCAAGACTCAAATGGTAAAGAAGTTGAGGGGACAGTGAGCAAAGTTGCTTTCCAAAATGATCGGGTCAGTGTAGTCATTGATGAGGTGTCTTACCCGTTATCCGCTGTTATTGAAGTAAGTAATGGCGAAGAAGTTGATGGGACAGTGAGCAAGGCTGCTCCTCAAAATGATGAGGCCAGTATAGTTATTGAAGAGGGGACTTATCCGTTAACCTATGTTGTTGAAGCAACTAACTAGCAAAGGAGGCGCCGGTTTGGGGTAAATAGAGTTGTTCGCCCGGCTTATTTACCTGAAGAAAAGTCCGGGTCACAGGTTGCGGGAAGGATGCAATCTGTTTCATTCCAATCTGTTTTGTACGATAAAATTCAGCAAGACAGAGTAAAAATTTCAGCACACGCTCAAAAACGTATGGAACAGAGGAATATTTATCTTAATGAGTCAGACTGGTCTAAAATAGGCAATGCTGTAAACCGGGCTCAAGCAAAGGGGGTGCGCGATTCACTGCTGCTATACAATGATCTGGCTCTTGTGACCAGTATAACAAACCGTACCATTGTTACTGCCTTAGACAAAGACGCAATGGTCAACCATGTTTTCACCAATATCGACGGAGCGGTTATTATTAAATAGATTTACCGGCCGGACCTTTCTAGGGGGCCGGGAGGCTGTTGAACGAAAGAGACAGCCGATCAATAAGGTCAATTATAAGGAGGTCAAATAATTTGATTAGGTCACTTTATTCAGGTGTTTCAGGTATGCGCAACCAACAGATCAGTATGGATGTAATCGGAAACAATATAAGCAATGCAAGTACATACGGTTTCAAGGCGTCAAGAGCGTGTTTCAAGGATCTTTTCAGCCAGCAGTTAAAGTATGCTACCGGAACCGACACACCGCCTTATATATATCCTTCACAAGTTGGAACAGGGGTAACGATAGGAAGTGTTCAGAATTTATTTAGTCAGGGCGGGATGCAGGTAACAAGCAGGGTTCTTGACTTGGCAATTGAAGGAAATGGATTCTTTATGCTCAAAGATCCGACAACGAGTATTATTACTTACACCCGTGACGGCAATTTTACCCTTGATAAGGAAGGTTATCTGACAAGTATGGACGGGTCACGGGTTCTTGACTCCAGCGGCGCTGAAATACCGGCTTTGGATATAGCATCTGGTCAGCAGATTATAAGTATTGGAACTGACGGCTCAATAGGTGTTTTAAACTCCGATGGGACTACGGATACGTTGGGGGTAGTCGGCATCGCCAATATCATTAACCCGGAGAGTCTGGAAAAATGCGGTAACAACAGCTATATTCCAACAATTACTACGGGTGATTTCGCTGACTTTTCAACACCGATAAATCCGGGCGCTCCGGGTAGTGAAGGAGGCCAAGGTTTAATTCAATCAGGTTATCTGGAAATGTCAAATGTTGATTTAACCAACGAGTTTGCCAATTTAATTACCACCCAGAGGGGTTATCAGGCAGATGCCAGGGTGATCACTACTTCCGATGAAATGCTGCAAACCATTATTGATCTGAAAAGGTAAAAAATATGTTAAAGGGTAAATTAAAGGCCCGCCTCACAAAAAAACAAAAACAGCAAGAAGGGGAAATAAGTGAGGAAGGGAAAAAACAGAAACCTTCAAAGATAAAGCTGTTCATAGCCGCGGGCCTGGTCCTTTTTTTAATAGCCGGCAGCGCAGCATTCATCTACTTTAACAAGGGTATGAAAAGCGAAATCACAGGTCTTGTGCAATTTCATAAACAAGACAAAAAAAATGCGGAAAAAAAATCGGAAAAAGATGCTGAAGAAATAGCCGCACTCTCATCTTTGGTAGTCAATTTATCCGGTAAAGGCGGGCATTTTGTGCGGGTATCCTGCGTGCTTGTTTTCCCTAAAGACAATAAAAATCTGGCGAAGGAACTTAAGGAAAAAAATTATCTTTTAAGCGATACATTGATTGAAGCGCTTCGGGGGAAAAGTGCGGAAGAAATTCAAAAAGATCCGGCATCAAAAGCTTTAAAGGAAAATTTGCGGCAGGCAATTAATGCTAAATTGACCGCTGGACAGATTAGCGGCGTTTATTTTACAGAGTTGCTGGTTCAATAAAATAAGGGTGCTTTGCAGACATGAATGAAGAAGAAATTAGAGATTTTTTAAAAGGTTTAAAAGAGGATAGTATCACTGTTAAGAAAATTAAATTTCCCGAACTCAAACACTCCACTAACGCATCCAGGATTAAGGTCAGCCTGAAGCATTTGTTTGATGTCAGGATAACGATTACTGCTCAACTTGGTCAGACAACCATGAAAGGTTCAGAAATTCTGTCTTTTAAGAAAGGCAAGTTGATTATTTTAAACAAGATTGTTGGAGAACAAATAGATCTTTATATTAACAACCAGAAATTTGCCAAGGGTGAAGTCCTTGTTATTGGAGAAATTTTTGCAATAAGAGTCAGTTCAATATACCCGGATCCAAACAAAGATTCCGAGGAGCTGTAAGGCTTTGAATGAGGGAGAATTATTGCTGCCCGTTTTAAAAATAATCATTACTCTGGTTGTTGTTATATGTCTGGCTTATGCGTCCATCCGTTTCGGTCTGTCGAAAATATATATACCATCTGGCCGGACAAATTATATGAAAATTATTGAACAACTTTATCTTGGACCGAAAACGTTATTAATTTTAATCCAGGTTGGCGAAGAATACTTTTTACTTGCTTCTTCCAACGGGCAAATCAGTTGGCTGAAAAACCTGGCGGGCAAACCTGAAACTCTGGAGTGTAACCTTAGTGCGAATGAAAGAAAAGATCGATCTCATATTTATTCACGTCTTCTGGGGAATACATTATTAAAACGTTTCTTTACGAGGTAAACGTACCTTTGAAGGGGAAAATTAATTTAAACAGTCAAAACAGGAGAATATTTTTAAGTCTGCTTTTCTGCGGCTTGGCAGTTTGTCTTTTTTGCTTCCTGCCTGATTGTGCTTCAGCCCAACCTGTTCCCATTCCCAATCTTAACATTCAGGTTGGACAATCTTCAACACCGAAGCAGACAATGGATACTGTAAAACTTCTTGTTTTACTGACCATGCTTTCCCTTTTACCGGCAATATTAGTCATGATGACCTCTTTTACACGGATTATTGTAGTCTTGTCAATTTTAAGGAGCGCCCTGGGAACGATGCAAATTCCCTCAAACCAGATCATAATAGGGTTGGCGTTATTCCTGACAATATTTGTTATGTCACCTGTTTATAACGAAATTGATCGCCAGGCTATAAAACCTTATTTAGCCAATACAATCAGTCAAGAACAGGCCATGAATGCCGCCCAGGCGCCTTTACGCTCTTTTATGCTCAAACAAACAAGGGAAAAGGATCTTGCCCTGTTTGTAAGTCTTTCAAAAATCAACAGGCCAAGCAATCCGCAAAAGGCGCCAATGCAGGTAGTTATTCCTTCGTTTATTATAAGTGAACTGAAAACCGCTTTTCAAATAGGTTTCTTGATTTATCTTCCTTTTCTGATTATCGATCTGGTGGTGGCCAGCATTCTTATGTCAATGGGAATGTTCATGCTTCCGCCGATTATGATTTCGCTGCCTTTTAAGTTGCTGCTGTTTGTACTAATTGATGGTTGGTACCTGGTCGTCAAATCTCTGATGGAAACCTTTCATTAATTAAAGAAGCAGGAGGTTTATATGACTGACGCTTACGTTTTAGGAGTTTCCCGCCACGCTATCTGGTTAATATTGCTGATTACTTTACCCATCCTGGGAGTGGGCTTAGCGGTTGGTCTGGCGGTAAGTATTTTCCAGGCGGCAACGCAGATTCAAGAGCAAACATTAACATTCGTACCAAAACTTATTGTTACCTTTTTAGCAATTGTTGCTTTAATGCCCTGGATTATGCACTTGCTGACCACATATACAATAGAACTATACAGCCAGTGGCCGTTGCTGCTGCAATAGGGAGAATTGTAATGGACTTCACAGGCATGACATTCTTTTTACTTATTTTTATCAGAACATTTTCATTCCTGATAGCCTCACCTTTCCTTGCCATGCCAAATATTCCTGTTCTGGCAAAGTTAGGATTTGGCTTTTGCCTGTCAATAATTGTTTATCTTACTTTTCCCAGTGTGCATCAGGAAATATCCGGGGGTCTTCCGGGCTTTGCACTTGCGCTGACCAGGGAGGCAGGATTAGGTTTGCTGCTGGGAATCCTGGTTAATATGATCTTTAGCAGCATCCGGAATGCCGGGCAGTATATGGATTTCCAGATGGGCTTTAGCATGGCTAATACGGTTGACCCCCTGTCAGGTGTACAGGTGACAATTATGGGGCAGTTTATGAATCTTTTAGGATTGGTTTTCTTTCTGAGTATAGATGGGCACCACCGCTTGATTAACGCTCTTGTGCAAAGCTACAGGCTTTTTCCAATAATGGCTGGGAGTTTTAGTTTTCCCAGCAGAGCAGGATTTGTTGCAGCTAAAGCAGCCGGGGTAATGTGCCTTCTTGCGGTGCAGATCAGTATTCCCCTTCTGGCTGTATTGATCATTATTGATTTATCTCTCGGTCTGGTAGCCAAGGCCGTTCCCCAGGTCAATGTTTTTTTGCTGGGTTTCCCCATTAAAATAATTGCTGGCCTTTTTGTCCTGATCATTTTGTTGCCTCTTCTGGCAACTCCTTTGGCCAACGTATTTTTGTTAATGGAAGAAAATATTAATCGTTTATTGGGTGGATAATTTATCTTTTGTTTTTAGGAGCCAACAAGGATGTCTGACACACATGATAAAACTGAAAAAGCGACACCTCGTAAACTGCAGGAATCAAGGCAGTCAGGCCAGGTAGCCAAAAGCTCCGATTTGAACGCTGCTTTAATCCTTCTTTTTATGGCTTCTTTTATTTGGTTGACGAGGGGCTTGTTTTTAAATAATATGTCAGGTTTTTTAGCTGGCTTTTTTGAGCATGTACTCAGTACACAGGGCGCCGGGACTGATTTTATACAGTTTTTCGTGCGCACATTACTGCGGACTTCTTTTATTTTACTGCCTTATTTGGCTGTTCCTTTGATAATTGCTATCGGAGCCAACTTGTTACAGGTGGGTTTTCTTTTTTCGCCAGGCGTTCTGTTGCCTAAAGCAGAGCGGCTGAACCCCTTTAATGGGTTCAAAAAAGTATTCTCTATGAGGGGATTTTTCGAATTAGCCAAGACGTTGCTGAAAATATCTATAATAGGCTTTGTAATCTACCGGTTGGTAAGAAACCAACTGCCTGATTTGATTGAACTTTTTCGTTGCGGAACCCGTGAGACTGTAATGACAATAGCCAGTTTTGGGACATTAATTTTGTTGTATGGAGGAATAATTTATTTTATCCTTGCAATCATTGATTATATTTACCAGCGATACCAGCACGATAAAAATTTGCGCATGTCCAAGTATGAAATTAAAGAAGAAATGCGCCAAACAGAAGGAGATCCTTTAATAAAATCCCAAATCAGGCGCAGGCAGAGACAAATTGCCTTTAACCTGATTAAACAGGAAGTACCGAAAGCCACGGTAGTAATTACTAACCCGACACATTTTGCGGTTGCCCTGCTTTATAAAGACAAAGAAATGGATGTTCCGGAAATCACTGCTAAAGGCGCTGGTGAAATTGCCTTGCAGATTAAGAAATTAGCCAGGGAAAATAATGTTCCTCTGGTTGAAAACAAAGAGTTGGCGAAGTTTCTTTACTATAAAGTGGAGATTGGAGAAAAAATCCCTGTAGCTTTGTATCAAGTAGTGGCTGAAATAATAGCTCATGTCTACCGTTTAAAGGGTAGGACGGCTTAGATCAAGCAGCCGGGGGAGGATATTTAAATGCCGCAGGACTTTTCGACAACAGTAAGAAATAACCTGAGTGTAAGAAAAAATGGGGATCTAATCGTAGCAGGAGCGGTAATCTTTATTATCCTTTTGATTATTATTCCCTTATCGCCTTTTTTCCTTGATATTTTACTTTCTTTTAGCCTGACACTGGCAATGGTCATTGTCCTGATAACCATGTTTACATTAGAACCATTGCAGTTTTCTATTTTTCCAACTCTGCTTTTGATTACTACGCTTTACCGGCTTGCTTTAAATATATCCTCAACGAGACTAATCTTAAACCGGGCTGAAGCCGGAAGTGTAATAGATACTTTCGGACACTTTGTAATCGGAGGAAATTACGTAGTCGGTATTATTGTGTTCATAATTATAACGGTAATTCAGTTTGTAGTTATAACAAGCGGGACTACGAGGGTTGCTGAAGTAGCGGCACGCTTTACTTTGGATGCGATGCCGGGTAAACAAATGGGGATTGACGCCGAATTCAACGCCGGATTGATCAGTGAAGAGGAGGCCAGAAGGCGTAGAAAACATATTCAGCAGGAAGCAGATTTTTATGGAGCCATGGACGGCGCAAGCAAATTTGTCAGGGGAGATGCAATAGCCGGTATAATTATTATCCTTGTGAATTTGATAGGAGGACTGCTTATCGGAGTGCTTCAGATGGGCCTTCCGATTAATGAGGCAGTAAAAAAATTTACTTTACTTTCAATAGGGGACGGATTGGTGGCACAAATACCTGCGCTGTTAATCTCAACTGCCGCCGGCATCATCGTTACACGTACGAGTCAAGAATCGACACTCGGACATGAAGCTTCCAGACAATTTCTAAATTTCCCGCGGGCTTTATATCTGGTTGCCGCAATCTTATTTGTTTTAGCTTTAGTTCCTACCATGCCTCATCTATTATTTTTAATTTTGAGCGGCGGTTTTGCTTTTCTTTCCTATAATATAACCAGCCAGCAAAAAAGCATGTCGGCAAAAGATGAACAGGAAAAGATCCTAAAAACAAAGGAAGATCAAAAACAACCTGAAAATGTTGCCGGTTATTTTATGGTTGACCCACTGGAAATCGAAATTGGTTACAATTTGATTCCTTTAACCGATGAATCCAGAGGGGGAGATTTATTGGCCAGACTCGCTGCCGTACGGCGCCAGTGCGCTACCGAATTGGGCATTTATGTGCGGCCAATTCGTATCCGGGACAATTTGCAGCTTGAGCCGGATACTTATACTTTCATTCTTAAAGGAGTACTGGCCGGAAAGGGTGAACTTAAACCCGGATACCAACTTGCTTTAGTATCTGCGGAGGATAATAGCCCGGTTAACGGTTTGCCTACCCAGGAACCAACTTTTGGGTTGCCGGCTTATTGGATAGACTCTACAGAAAAATCCCGTCTTGTTGCCCAGGGCGTTACGGTGGTCGATTGCGCTGCTGTACTGGTTACTCATTTGACCGAATTCATCAAGAGACATGCGCATGAACTGCTCAGCAGGCAGGATGTAAAGGATTTGTGTGACGCAATCAAGGTCAAAAATCCTGCGGTAATAGAAGAACTGGCGCCCAATGTTTTAAGCTTAGGAGAGATTCAAAAAATTTTGCAAAACCTTCTTAAAGAAAATATACCCATTCGTACACTGACTTCGATCTTGGAAGCAATAGCCGATGGTGCAAGATCCTCAAGAAACGTGGACTTTTTAACAGATTATGTAAGATCTACAATGGGGTTAACGATCTGCAAACTTTATATGAAGGATGATGATAAGTTAACGGTTATTACACTTCATCCGATGGTTGAGCAAAAAATAATCAATTCTCTTCATGAAAGCCAGACGGATGTTTACCCCGTACTGGAGCCAAAAACGGTTCAAATGCTTCTGGAAAATGTAAAGAAGTCTATTGAAAAGGCTAATCTTATAGGTATAAAACCGGTAATATTATGCTCCGGGAGAGTGCGTCTGCCGTTTAGAAGACTGGTTGAGCGTTATTGGCCAAGTCTTGCTGTGATTTCATTAAATGAGATTGCGGCGGAAATAAAAGTCGAATCTATTGGAACGGTGAATTTAAATGAAAGTTAAAAAGTACTTTGCAGAAGATATGCGGCAGGCAATCTCAGAAATAAGAAGGGACATGGGTTCAGAGGCGATCATCATCAGCCAGCGCAGAGTGCGGGGTAAAGGCGTTTTAGGATTTTTTATCCAACGGCTGGAGGTAACCGCTGCTCTCGAAGAAGATAATAAAACTAATTTTAGCTATGAATTAGAACGGGAGCTGCAGCAAGGCCGGTCTGAATCCAAACAGGAGTTTCTGAACCGGCTGAGGTTTGAGAGAGATGATGATCCTGTGGATACAAATGAAAATGGCATTCCAGAATCAGAGTATAGTGTTAGTCCGGCTTTAGCAGATCTGTCTTTGTATGAAAAGGCGGATCCAAGCTTGCCGATACAAGAGGAATTAAAGGAAATGAGAAGTTTGATTGAGCAAATGGTTTCTGTTCAGGAGAATGGTAGAAGCATCCGTAATGAGTATTTGGAATTATGGATACATAAGTTGCACACACACGGCCTTGGAAAAGCTTCCATAGACATGCTTCTTCAGATTATTCCTGAAAGTTCCTGGGAAGATGAGAAAAAAGTCGAAAGTCTCTTAATCGATCACTTGGCTGGTAATCTGAAACCTTTATATAATGGGATTCACCACGGTCAGGTTTTGAGTTTTATTGGCCCTACAGGGGTTGGCAAAACAACTACCCTGGCCAAGTTAGCTGCGCAGCTGACCTTAAATCAAAGAAAAAAGGTGGCTATTTTAACCATTGATACATATCGAATTGGGGCGGTCGAACAACTTCAAACATATGCTGAAATAATTGGTGTTCCACTTCAGGTGGTTATGTCTCCTGGCGAGTTTAAAAATGCATTGCTGAAAAATGAGGACAGAGACTATATTCTTGTTGATTCTGCGGGCCAGCCTTTCTCGAAGGATGATCAGGCTCAGGAGTTGCAGGCATTCTTACGGGAAGTGGACAAGCCCCATGATGTTTTTTTAGTTCTGAGCAGCAATACAAAAAGCACTGATCTGCTGCAGGCAGCAGAATATTTTATGCCCTGCGGATATAACAAGCTGATTTTTACTAAAGCTGACGAGACGCTTTCGCAAGGTTCGATACTTGATGTTATAAATAAAGTTAAACTGCCGGTTATTTATATAACTAACGGACAAAACGTACCTGATGATATTATGGAAGTTGAGCACCATAGTTTAGCTTCTTTTATACTGGACGGGGTTGATTGAAAATGCCGGATGATCAGGCTGCTTCACTGAGAATACTGGCTAAAGAAAAAAATCTTGGCAAACAAAAATTAGGCTTTCCGGAGTCTGGCGGAGGTCCTGTTGTTATTGCTGTTACAAGCGGCAAGGGTGGGGTCGGTAAAACGAGTGTAGTGGTTAACCTGGGTCTTCTTTTGGCAAAGCAGGGGGTCCGGACGGTACTTTTAGATGCGGACTTGGGCTTGGCTAATGTTGAAGTACTGGTCGGAATTGTTCCGCCCTATTCTATTTATGATGTACTATACGGCGATAAAACCTTTCAGGACATCTTGATCAATGGGCCTTTTGATTTAAAAATTATCTCCGGTGGTTCAGGTTTGCAGGAACTTGCCAATATAGAGCAGTCGCAGCGTGAAAGGTTAGTCAACGGTTTGGCTTTTTTTCAGGATAAAACAGAAGTTTTGTTAATTGATACAGGGGCAGGTATTTCACGTAACGTGCTGGGATTTGTTGCAGCTGCCGGGGAAGTAATTGTGGTTGTTACACCGGAACCTACATCATTAACTGACGCTTATAGTCTGATTAAGGTTCTGGCAAAATTCAAGGTACATGAAAAGGTATTTTTCATTGTAAATCAGGCCTCAAACGAACAGGAAGCTATTTTAACTGCGGAAAGGATTATCCTGGTTACAAACAAGTTTTTGAATAATGTGAAGTTGAAATATTTGGGTTTTATTTTGAAAGAGGATATTGTTGTTGAGTCTGTTAAAAACCAGAATCCCTTTGTCATAATGCATCCAAACAGCCAGGCAACAAAAAGTCTTACTCAGATAGCTGTGAAACTAAATAATTTGATTGGGAGAAAGGACTACTCTACAGACTTAAAAAACTCTATAGGCATGAAAACATTTATACAAAAGCTGCTTAAACTTTATAAATGATCACATTAAATAATGAAAAGGGAGTTAAAGTTGGCAAAGGAAACATTTAACGAGCAAGGTCAATTAAAAATCAATCTTCCGGTAAAAATCGCCAGAAGCAATGAGAAAATATTTTATTCTTCTACAGTTCAGGACATCGGAGATGATTTTCTCACAATTATGGCCCCTCTGCAGGATGGTTATCCCTTGATTCTTCGGCCGGGGGAAGCAGTGCTGGGGCGCTTTATTCAGGAAAGGAGAAGCTTCTTTTTCTATACTTTTGTTTTAGGTAAGCATAAAGAAAACGAAGTAATTTTTTTAGAACTTTCGATGCCTGAAGAAATAAAAGAAGATCAACAAAGAGCGACTATCCGTTTCCCAATTCTTATGGACGTAGAAAAATCAGCTATACCCTCCCTGCAGAAAGAAGAGGAACCAGTTTATGAAAAGACGAAAGCTCTTGATATAAGCGCGGGAGGGATGAAAATAACAAGCAGCCTTGAATATCCGGTAGGGACCGTTTTTTCTATCCGATTTTCCCTTGAATTTAACGAAAACGGTAATAATCAATCCGTGCACTTTACAACAAGGGCCCTTTTAGTATATTGCAAGGAAATGGAGAAACAAAAGCTTTATCACATTGGGATTGAGTTTATCGATTTAAAGGAGCCCCAAAGGGATAAAATATTTAAATTTATTTTTAACAGGATGTCTAAAAGAATGGTTTAGACAGGAGAGATATTATGGAAGCGGAAGAAAAGGAGTTATGGGAACAGTATCAAAGAAATCCCGATTACCAGACAAAAGAAAAACTAGTTACGATTTACCTGCCGCTTGTTAAATATTTAGCAGGCAGGATGGCTATTCATTTACCGGCAGGCATTGGGAAGGAAGACCTGGAGAGTTGCGGAGTTATGGGCTTGCTGGAAGCAATAAAAAAATTTGTTCCTGAGAGGGGAACTAATTTTACAAGTTTTGCCCAGCAACGGATTAAAGGGGCAATGATTGATGAGATACGCAGGCTTTCCTGGGTTCCCCGACGTTTATGGCAGCAGATTAATATGGTTGAACAAGCGAAAAAAGAAATCACGTTGGCTGGCAAAGAGGTTAATGAAAGTAATTTAGTGGAAAAAACCGGCCTTTCACAAGAAAACCTGAAAAAAATAAATGGATACTCCAAGCAGATGCAAGTTACCTCCCTGGATCAGGATAATTTTCTAGAGGGTAAAAATCTGCTCGACTTTACCAATTCCGAACCGCTTGATGTTGTTCTGCAGAATGAAAAACATCAAATTCTTGCACAAGCTATTTCTTCTTTAGAAAGCAGAGACAAGCTTATCTTAGCTTTGTACTATCAGGAGAGGCTAACATTAAAAGAAATAAGCCTTGTATTGAGCGTTACCGAATCAAGGGTTTGTCAACTGCATTCCCGGGCTATCTCTCGTTTACGCGATAAACTGGAGGATATGTCATATGTCTGATCTTATGGATATTATAAATTCTCTAATTGACTTTTTTCAGGCCCACGAGCTTTATATCTTCCTTTGTCTTGGGCTGATCGTTTTAATAACAGGAATAGTTTTAACAATTGTTCAAAGGAATATTGCAAGAGCCGAAAAAGATCAAAAGGAAACAAATAATCAGGCCAAGCTAAAAAATCTTCAGGATCTGCATCGTTTCGGAGATGAGAGGGAGATACCCGGTGAACTTTTAACGAAGGTCAATAAACTGATGGAACTTGGAGAGCTGATTATAAACACGTTAGCAAGGATCGAAAACAATCAGGCTAAAACCTTGGATAACTATCCTGAAGAAAGTCTTCTAACCTTGGATGAACGTATTTATCAGGCTTATAAAAAGGGTCAGGGCATTTCGGAACTGGCTGTTGAATTCGGGCGACCCAAGGGAGAAGTAGAATTAATTTTAAATTTATATAAAAGTAAAATAAGGAAGGATGGTTAAAGTGATCGAAGGAATATTCGTCAGTTCGGCCGCGCTTAATGTTCAGCAGGAGAGACTCGACCTTTTATCTCAAGATCTGGAAAATATTAATACTTGCGGTTATAAAAAGCGATCCTTGATTATTGAAAACAATTTCAAGGATTTAGTCAATAGTAATACTGAAAGCCTTTTGAAGAAAAATATAAAAGATATACCCGAAATTAACTACAGTGGCCTGGCTCCTTTTATCGCTCATGATTATACTGACTTTTCCCCTGCGGTCATGAAGGAAACAAAAGTACCGACCGACTTTGCATTAAATTCGGAAGGTTTCTTTGTTATCCAGACTTCAGACAATGAGCAATACACCAGGAACGGGACCTTTTCAATTGATGCCGATGGTTATCTTGTAAATATTTCCGGAAACAAGGTTTTAGGGGAAGATGGGCCGCTTAAGACAGGCGCCCAGAATTTTCTTCTGGCAAAAGACGGCGCCATTACTGTTAATGGACAGTCAGCAGGGAAAATTAGAGTTGTTACATTTGAAGAACCACAATTGCTTCTTTATGAGGGCAGCGGCTGTTTTAGCCAGCCATCTCAAGGGGCCGGCCTGAAGGATGAAGAAAATCCCCAGATCAGTCGGGGGTTTTTGGAACTGGCAAATGTTGACCTTCCCGATGATATGGTTAATATGATTGAAATCTCCAGGACATATGAAGCTAATCAACGTGTAATCCGCACCCAAGATGATTTATTGGGGAAGGCGATACAGATAGGCAACGCAAAGTAAAAACCTCGAAAAAACAACAAATTCGTAATTAACATGTCCCATTGAAGGGGGAATATTAATTGGACGATATTCAATTAGATGCTTTAAGGGAAACATGCAACATTGGCCTGGGCCATGTCAGTACAGCTCTGGCTACTATGACCGGCAAGAAAATAGATATGGCTGTTCCGAGAGCTTCCTTTTTACCTCTGGAAGATGCAGTATACATTGGGGGTGAACCGGAAAAAGAAGTATCCTGTATTAATTTGCCAATAACAGGGGATATTCCGGGTTTGGTTATTTTTATGTTTGACGCTCCAAGTACTTTCATGCTAATCGATATGATTACTGGTCTATCCGAGGGAACAACCGGAGAACTTGATGAGATGTCAAGATCTATAATCAGGGAAACAGGCAACATTCTGGCAGGCTCCTTTATTAGCGCAATAGGAAACCTGACCAGTCTAAAAATGTATGCTGAGGTACCTGAGCTTGCTTTTGACATGCTGGGAGCAACTTTATCCAGTGTGCTGATCGAGTATAACTATACGGATGACAAGCTTTTGCTAATCGAAACTATTATAGGTGAATTTGACAGGCAAATAAAGGGCTTTTTTTTCTTTATGACTTCTCCGGAAAATCTGGAAAAGCTCTTCAAAGCACTATTGTTTTAAAAAGCACTACTATTTTATTTAAAGGAGAGTACAAAAATATGAGGCGCATTTTAATTGTTGACGATGCTGCTTTTATGCGGATGATGATTAAAAACATTGTTGTAAAAAATAGTTACGAAGTTGTTGGTGAAGCCGAAAACGGCGCTGTTGCATATGAACTGTACAAGGAACTAAAACCGGATGTAGTGACTATGGATATAACAATGCCGGAAATGAACGGGATTGAAGGGATAAAAAAGATACGCGAGTTCGATCCCAAAGCAAAAATAATTATTTGCAGCGCAATGGGGCAGGAAGCAATGGTAATGGAAGCTATTCAAGCAGGCGCAAAAGATTTTATTGTCAAGCCTTTTCAACAGGAACGTATACTGCAGGCTCTGGAAAGGGTCCAGGCCCGCACATAGTTGGGGATGATTAAGTGAAAGAAAAAGAGATTCTTTCCCAGGCTGAAATTGATGCCCTGCTTACTGATATTTCAACTGGAAAAGCAGAGGTTCCCGATTTTAAGGAAGAAGAGAAAAAGCTTCATTATAAGTTTTATGATTTTCGGAGCCCGGATAAATTTTCAAAAGATCAACTTCGTACATTAAGTACTCTGCATGATAATTTTGCACGCTTGCTGTCGAGCTTTCTATCGGCTTACCTTCGCTTTAACTGTAACGTACGGGTTGCTTCAGTCGAGCAGTTTACCTTTGATGATTTTATCCGTTCCGTACCTACACCGACAATTTTAAATGTTTTTTCTGCAAAGCCTTGCAAGGGACTTGCTATTATGGAAACAAACCCTCAATTTCTATTTCCTGTTATAGACCTGATGTTTGGCGGCTCTGGTGAAATGCCGTCACAAGTCCGCGATCTTACTGAAATAGAGATGTCCGTTGTGCGTAAGCTGAATACACAGATCTTAGGCTACCTCAAACTGGCCTGGACGGATGCTTTTGATATTGTGCCGCAGCTTGAGGCAATAGAGGCCAACCCGCGGCTTTATCAGGTTATTTCCCAGGCAGAAATAGTTGCCGTTGTTACCTTTACTACTGTATTGGGTTCTACGCGGGGTCTGATTAATCTTTGCTTTCCGTACCTTTTGCTTGAGCCTGTGTTATCCAACTTGTCCAAGTATTATAGCTTTAACCAGTCTTTTGAAGCTATTGAAGAAGTAAAGAACATACGATACTGGCTTGAAAAGGCTGAGATTGATTTAAGCGTCGTTCTGGGCGATGCCGTTATAATGGTCAGAGATTTTCTTACCCTATCAGAAGGAGACGTGTTGTCCCTGGACAAGCAAGTTAGCCAGGAGTTGGACATGTATGTTGGAGACCAGTTGAAATTTAAAGTGCAGGCGGGTTATCTAAAGCGGAACCTGGCAATTCAGGTAAATGCCCTCAGTTAGGAAGGTGGATAATAATTGGCGAACAGTATCCTTAATCAGGATGAAATAGACGCTCTTTTGGGGGACCAAAACAGCCGGCAAAACGAGGATCCTTTGACGGAAGATTTAACGGAGCAGGAGAAAGACGCATTAGGCGAGATAGGCAATATCTCCCTCGGGGCAGCCGCGACGGCCCTGTCGCAATTGTTTAACCAAAAAGTAAACATAACCAGTCCGAGGATTACAATCTGTCGTGCCGAAGAACTGAGGAATTTTTTCGTCACGCCCTGCCTTGCCGTTGATATTGAATTTATCGAAGGATTATCCGGATTCAATGTCCTGGTTCTTAAACAGTCTGATGCTGTTATTATGACTGACCTGATGATGGGTGGAGAAGGTAAAAGAACCCTGTCAGAAGATGAACCGATGTCCGAGATGGAAATAAGCGCCGCTGCCGAAGCAATGAACCAAATGATTGGGACGGCTGCTACCTCGATGGCGGATCTATTCGGTTTTGCCGTTAACATTTCACCGCCCCGGACAGAATTTCTTGAAGAAAACTCTTTTTCTGAAGTACTCAACCGTAGCCAGGGGAAAATGGTGGTAATCTATTTTCGTTTAATAATTGGGAATATATTAGATACTAAATTTGTGCAGGTAATGGAAATAAATACGGCAAAAAAGCAAGCCTCAATATTATATAAAAAATATAACCAGGAAGACACCGAGGAAGACATCCATAATGAAGAATTATCTGAACAGGTAGAAGAGGATTTACAGGAAGGCCAGCAGGAAGAACTTTTTATTTTAGCAGAAGAAATGAAAAAATCAGTTCCTAACTCTACACAAGCCGGAATAAAAAAAAGAATGGATCTAATTCTGGATATTCCTTTAAAGGTTACAGTTGTTTTGGGAACTGCCAAACGTCCTATTAAGGATGTTCTGTCCATCACCCCTGGTTCAATTGTAGAACTGGCATCTTTAGTTGACGAACCGGTTGAAGTACTCGTTAATGAAACCCTGGTTGCTAAAGGGGAAGTGGTTGTTGTTGACGAGAACTTCGGTGTTCGTATTACCAATATAATCAGTCCGGAAGAAAGAATAAAATATTTAGCCAGATAAATTCCCACACAAAGCGGAGGTTGTAAATGTTTGATGGCTGCTTTAGAAATTCCTATAGGTATTGCCGAATATAAAGTAACCAGAGAGCCAAACCGTTTGATAACATTAGGACTCGGTTCCTGTGTCGGAGTCAGCCTATACGATCCTGTTACCCGTGCAGGAGGATTAATTCACATTATGCTTCCCGACAGTACATTATTTGAAAAGCAAACCTCAAAAACAGGCAAGTTTGCCGACACGGGAATTCCTTTGATGATCCGCGATATGCTCAGCTATGGTGTCAAAATAAATAATTTGGAAGCTAAAATGGTTGGCGGCGCACAGATGTTTGACGGTGTTGATCATTTCAAAATAGGGCAGCGCAATATTGAAAAAAGCGACCAAATTTTAAACCGCATCGGAATTAAAGTAATAGCCAGGGAAACCGGCGGCAATAAGGGAAGAACAATGATTCTGGATACGATTACAGGACAGGTCACTATCCGCCTTTTAGGTTGTCAGATAAAAATTATCTGATAACCTAAAATTCATTGATTAAAGATTAACACTATACGAGGGACAAAAGTCCGACATTTCATGCGTATTATTATTTTATGCAATGATATTTCTTTAGTATAACTCACGTAAACAACTTGGTCATAATACTTTTGCAAAGAATTAAGGCCCCGCCGGATAAAACCAGCGGGACCTATAATTTTAGGGTTTTATATTTGTACTACGCCTTACGGGGAGGACGCATCAACAGCAAGGCAATGACAAAACCAACCACAGCCAGAATCGTAACGTACGGGAAAAATACCGAAACGTAGCTGCCTGTGAGGTCACGCAGTTTGCCGGCAAGCAGGTTGCCGATGATGGCGCCGATACCGTAAGCTGTGAAGACTATTCCATAGTTTGGTCCGTAATACTTGGTGCCGAAATAAGCGCCGGTAGCAGCAGGCCCGATGGCCAGCCAGCCCCCGAGGCAGAGCCAGAGCAAGGAGAAACAGATTCCATATAATGATGAGGAACCAGACCCGGAGAATTTTCCAAGCAGAATAGCGGCGATAAAGATAATTATGAAGCTCAAAAGAGCCGCATTGCGGGCGCTTAATTTATCCACCAGGGCTCCGAAGATGGGCCGGCCGATGCCGTTGAAGATAGCGAATATAGATACGAACATTGCTGCTGTAGCAGCGTCAAGCATAAAGACTTCCTGGCCGACAGAGCTTGCGACACCGATAGCCATCAGACCGGCAAGAGTGCCGATGATGTAGCAAAGCCATACGCCATAAAAACTACTTGTGGACAGCATTTGGCCAGCCGTAAAGTCTGCTTTTGCGCCGGCTGCCGCCGCCGGTGGGTTCCAACCTGCGGGTTTCCAGCCGGCTGGCGGGAACTTCAAGGGAAGAGCGAGAACGGCGATGATAATTAAAAAGGCAATTCCCAATTGGGATAACGCTGCTAACGGACCAGATGAGGCAATTATTGCGCGGGCCAGAGGAGCGGTAATAAACGCTGAGAGACCGAATCCTAAAACAGTCAGACCTACGGCCAGACCCCGCTTGTCAGGGAACCACCTTCCCGCCACACCAATGGGGCAGTTGTAAGCAATTCCTACTCCAATTCCGCCTATAACGCCGTAATAGATGGCCAGCTGAGACATACTGGTGGCCTTGCCGCCCAGAATCCAGCCTATTCCTACGATAACGCCGCCCAGAATTGTAAAGATTTTTGGACCGAATTTGTCCAGTAATGGGCCAATGAGGGGCATAAGAACAGCAAAAAAGGCAAGGAATAGAATAAACGGCAACAGGCTTTCTGTAGCGCCTACGCTGAAAAGTTTCTCCAAAGGTTTCCTGAATACGCTCCAGGAGTAAACAGCACCCAGGCAAATATTAATAATTAGACCTAGAATTACGTAAATCCAACGGCCAGCTTCTGCTTTCATACCAAAAACTTTTACGTCGTCAGCCAATACTTGCGCCTCCTTGTTAATTTGTTTTCTTATAAATAATTAATAATAGGAGTCCGTTAAAGTTTTATTTAATAGGCTCCACCTCCCAGTTCTCATTTACCCACAAGCCGATTACTTGAACAGGATAATTCCACCCGGAAAGGGTTTTTAGAGCCAGCTTAAACTGCTCGTACTGGGTTTCTTTTGGAACCGGGTTTCCGGCGCAGTCATAGTGCGCAACTATCGCGATCAGCTTGGAGCCGTGAGCCTGGATAGATATATTTACCCTTTGTTTTATGGATTCTACCCCGGCCGTGTTTTCTGCAAGCATTTTCACCGGACCTGGTTCCGTAACCGTGTCGATGAAGTCAAGGCCATATTCTTTTCTTAAATAGTCGTTTACAGGCAGTTGTGTGCGGCCGTCCATACAGTTTATCGCAGTGCCGAAATTTCCCTTAGCCATTTCAACCTCCGTCATAATCTTATTCTTTGATGACAACTTTTATTAAAAGCGCTGGTTATTTTTCCTTAGAATGCAAAAAATTCAATATTTTTATCTTTGTTAAAATTCTATTTAGGAGGTCTGTACATGTCAAGAAATTTTTTGCAAAAAAAGAGGCCTCATTATCAATTGAAATGAGGCCCCTTTTTTATCTTAGTCTTAGACTCTATCCTTGACGAGACCTTCAACAACAGCCGGATCTGCAAGTGTTGAGGTATCGCCCAGGCTGCTTACGTCACCGGCGGCGATCTTCACAAGAATACGGCGCATAATTTTGCCGCTTCTTGTTTTGGGCAGGAAGTCAGCCCACTGGATTTTATCAGGTGTGGCAATCGGTCCGATTTCCTTACGGACGTGGGCGGTGAGTTCTTTCTTAAGCGCATCTGTCTTTTCTACGCCGACTTTTAAAGTTACGAAAGCGTAGATGCCCTGTCCTTTGAGGTCGTGGGGCATTCCAACCACGGCGGCCTCGGCTACTTTTTCGTGGGCCACGAGGGCGCTTTCCACTTCAGCAGTGCCGATACGGTGACCGGAAACGTTGATGACATCGTCAATACGTCCCATCAGCCAGTAATACCCGTCTTCGTCGCGGCGTGCGCCGTCACCGGTTGTGTACATGCCGGGGAACTGAATGAAATAGGTGTTCTTAAATCTTTCGGGATCTCCGAAAACGGTGCGCATCAGGCCGGGCCAAGGTCTTCTGATGCAGAGCCAGCCGCCCTCGTTTACGCCTACTTCTGTTCCGTCTTCCCTTACGATTACCGGGTCAACTCCGAAGAAAGGCAGCGAGGCTGCGCCGGGTTTAAGCGGAGTGGCGCCAGGGAATGGCTGGATCAGGAAGCCGCCTGTCTCTGTTTGCCACCATGTATCTATAATGGGGCACTTTTCTTTTCCGATGATAGTATGGTACCACATCCAGGCTTCGGGGTTGATTGGCTCGCCCACTGTACCCAGGATTTTAATTGAGGAAAGATCTCTCTTTAAGGCCCATTCGTCGCCCTCACGCATCAGAGCACGAAGTGCGGTAGGAGCGGTATAGAATTGATTGACCTTAAATTTCTCGCATATCTTCCAGAACCGGTCGGGATTCGGGAAAGTAGGAACTCCTTCGTACATTATGCTGGTAGTTCCAAGAGCCAGCGGACCGTAAACAATGTAGCTGTGTCCTGTTACCCAGCCGATATCGGCGGTGCACCACCAGGTGTCTTCTTCTTTTATATCAAAAACCCACTTCAGTGTCTGGTAAGTGTATAGGAGGTAACCGGCGCCGGTGTGCAGGACACCCTTGGGTTTGCCCGTGCTTCCGCTTGTATAAAGGATGAACAGGGGATCTTCCGCATCCAGTACTTCGGGTTCGCAAACAGAGGACAGATTATCGTCAGCCATCAGGTCGTTGAACCATACATCACGGCCTTCTTTCATGGCTACATCAAGGCCGATTCTCTTGACTACAATTGATTTTTCTACAGTTGGGCACTGTGCAAGAGCGTCATCGGCAGTGTTCTTGCTGTTGACGACTTTGCCGCTGCGGTAGTAACCGTCTACACAAACGAGTATTTTTGAACCGCAGTCCTGCACACGGTTTGTTAAAGCATCGGCGCTGAAACCGCCGAAAATTACTGAATGGATGGCCCCGATACGGGCGCAGGCAAGCATGGCAATGGGAAGTTCGGGAATCATGGGCAGGTAAATAGAAACCCGGTCACCTTTCACGACGCCCAGGTTCTTTAAAACATTGGCAAATTTGCATACATCGTAATGAAGCTGCTGGTATGTATAAACTTTACTTTCCCCTTCGGGCTCCCCTTCCCAAATAATCGCGGCCTTATTTTTACGCCAGGTTGTCAGGTGGCGGTCCAAGCAGTTGTAGGATACGTTTATTTTGCCTCCGGCAAACCACTCGTGCTTCGCATTGGCGAAGTCTTCCACCATAACCTTATCCCATTTTTTAAACCAATCAAGCTGTTCTGCCAGTTCACCCCAGAATGCATCCGGGTCCTCAATAGACTTTTTATGCATGGCCTTATATTCTTCCATACTCTTAATATAGGCCTTTTCAGTAACTTCTTTAGCAGGAGGAAAAACTCTTGTCTCTGCCATCATGGAGGTAATTGCTTTCGCTTCGGCCATTATCCTGGACTCCCTTCTCGAAATTTGGTTAAAGTTCTTAAAAGTATACCTTCTATCTTATAAAAACCGCCTTTTCAAATCACCCCCAAAAAATATTCAGCTAGCTTATTTAAAAATTTTACCTGATGAAATTTTATTAAAGCAGTGAAAGGATGTCAAGGTTTTTCTTGACGTAAATCTTCCTTAAAGGTAAATTAGGCTTGACATGAAAACTCATGGGAAGTATTATTTAACATGAATTAATGTAGGTTTTAGCCGTCGGGAATGATATTTTAAGGAAGAGCTGCTTATTTTGTAAGGTTGAGAGGCATAGTATAACTATTTGCCTGATCATGGTTCCAGAGCAATAATATTGGTATGTCCTTAAGGGTATGGTCAACAGGTGGAGGCATTGTTAAAGCCTGGTATTCTAGGGAAAGCTGAAAAGGTTTTAGAAAAGAAAGACACTGCCCCCGTTTACGGCAGTGGAAGTATTGAGGTGTTTGCGACGCCGGCCATGATTGCTCTTATGGAAAATGCAGCGTTTTCTTCCGTAGAGCCTTTTTTGGGAGGTGATCTGACGACTGTCGGGATCTATGTAAATGTTCGGCATCTTTCGGCGACGCCTGTTGGTGTAAAAGTTGAAGCGCAGGCTGAACTAACCGAAGTAAACGGCAGAAAACTGGTTTTTAAGGTAACTGCCTGTGATGAGAGTAAAATGATTGGTTCAGGAACTCATGAACGTTACGTGGTTTCCAGGGCGAGATTTTTAGAAAAGCTAACTGATTAATCTTCTGAGTGGTTATTGTTGTCTGTGTATGTTTTGCCAACCGCTTTAGTTTTATACGTATTTATGATAAAACAAATTACACCGGAAGGTGTTTATTGGAAATCGTAAACCTCATTTTTAACCAACTTAAGTTTATTTTTTAAATTATAGATAGGACAGGCGTAAAATAATTTTATATTTACAAAAAAAGGAGGTTTCTGTTTTGCAGCAGCCAGAAGCGATTGCAGCTTTTCTCTTGCTTGTCATAGTTTCGGTGTTAGCCTTTCTTTATGCTCTCAGCTGGCGTGTGGGAGTGGTAACTTTAGGCGAAAAGGAAAACAGGTTGGACAGCCCCGGCCAGCGGTTCGGTAATTTTATAATGAACGTTTTTGCACAACGAAGGTTATTAGCTAAAAATATAGGAATTGTGCATTTCTTTATTTTCTGGGGTTTTATTTTTATCTGCCTTGGAGAGATACCACTGCTCTTCGAGGGATTGTTCGGTATAAAAGTGCTTTTCTTCAGCACAAACCCTATCTTTATTACGCTTCAGAATTTAATAGCGCTTATCGTTGTGATCGTCCTGCTTGTAGCGGTTTACAGAAGATGGGTATTAAAACCTGATTACCTTTACCGTACTTCGGAAGCAGCTATAATTGTAATCTTAATCTTTGGCGTTGTGATTACCGAATGGTTCGCCACCGCAGCCAGGCTGGCCATAGAGCCGAATCCGGCCGCAGCTTTTGCCCCGGCGTATAGCGTTATTGCTGCATGGCTGTCGGGTTACAGCAAAGAAGTGTTAGAAAAGGTCAGTGTTTTCTTCTGGTGGGTTCATATGTTGATTTTGTTTGGCTTTCTTGTTTACATTCCCAATTCCAAGCATATGCATTTATTATTTGCGCCGCTTAACGCCTTTTTTGCCTCTTTGGAACCCCGCGGAGCCCAAATCAGAGGGATGAATCTTGAAGATGAAGAAGCAACAGAATTTGGTGTCGGAAGAATTGAACAGTTTACATGGAAACAGCTTTTAGACAGCCTTTCCTGCGGTGAGTGCGGGCGTTGTATGGATAACTGCCCTGCGAACCTTTCCAAAAAACCGTTGAATCCAAAGAAACTGCTCAGCCGGCAGTTAAAAGAACACATGCTTGAAAAAGGCACTTTAATGTTAAAGAAGGGATTATTTAATACGGGCGAGGAGGCTGCGGATCAGGTTGAAAAAGTTATCGCAGTAGATAAGCAGGCAGCTGAGGTATTAGAAAAATCCTTAATCGGAGACGTGGTTACTGAGGATGAGATATGGGCCTGCACGACCTGCTTCTCCTGTCAGGAACAATGCCCGGTTTCCAATGAGCATGTTGCTAAGATGGTCGATATGCGCAGGTACCTTGTTATGATGGAAAGCAGCATTGCGCCCGAACTGCAGTTGGCCTTCAGGAATGTTGAGAAAAATTCCAATCCATGGGGGGTTGGCTGGGCAAACCGCGGCGAGTGGGCAAAGGATCTTGATGTTAAATTGATGAGCGATGACAGCAATGTGGAATACTTGTACTGGGTAGGCTGTGCCGGTTCTTTTGATGACCGGGCTAAAAAAGTCGCCACAGCAGTGGTTGAAATTCTTAAGGCTGCCGGAATCAACTTTGCCATACTGGGCGCCGAAGAAAAATGCTGCGGTGATTTTATCCGGAGAGCAGGCAACGAGTACCTGTATCAGTCCCTGGTTATGGAAAACGTGGAAACCTTGAATGGTTACGGTGTGACGAAGATTATTACCGCCTGTCCCCATTGTCTGAATACTCTTAAGAACGAGTACCCGGCCTTTGGCGGAAAATATGAAGTTATTCACCATACCCAATTGATCAACCAGCTAGTCAGTGAAGGCAAACTGTCGCTTAACAAGAGCGGTGGGGAAAGCCAGAGGGTAGTTTACCACGATTCCTGTTATCTTGGCCGCTATCAGCAAGAATACGTGGCGCCCCGGGCAGTCCTGCAGATGGTTCCCGGTGTGCAGTTGGTTGAGATGGATAGGAACCGTTCGACAAGCTTCTGCTGCGGCGCAGGCGGCGGGCGGATGTGGATGGAGGAACATCTTGGCGATAGGATTAACAATATGAGGACTGAACAGGCTCTGTCCAAGAATCCGCAGTTAATCAGCGCCAACTGTCCGTTCTGTATTACAATGTTGGAGGATGGAGTAAAGGTTATGAGCGATCCGGATGCTGATCCCATAAAGGTTATGGACCCGGCTGAGCTGATTGCTAAACTGCTCCACTAAGAAACAGTTAAAATCAACAATAACAAATAAGATAAAAATGCCAGTCGAAGTACTGGCATTTTTTATGGGACCCCTTCAAGAAGGGCAAGTATATGGTTGTAGTATGCAGGAAAAGGCTCTTCTGCAATATCCCTCTCTCCGAGGGGAATATTGATTTCCAGAGTGTCAAGCGTTGTTGTGGGTTTTGCGGAAAGAACCAGTATAAAATGGCCCAGCAGCAGCGCATCCAGTATATCATGAGTGACAAAAACAATAGTACGCGGATGTTCCCCCCACATTCCGGCAACCTGTTGGACAAGTTCCATCCGCAGGGGAACATCAAGAGATTTAAAAGGTTCATCCAAAAGTAGAAGATCATGTGGAAACGCAAAGGAGCGGCAGAGGGCGAGCCTTTGCTTCATACCACCGCTTAAGTGCTTGGGATAGCTGTTTCTATATTCATACAGGCTCATATTTTTCAGATACAGATCAATAAGTTCCTGCTGTTGGGACATGGTTAGATCCTGCAGCACAAAAGAAATATTTTCAGAGACGGTTTTCCAGGGCAAAAGACGCGGTTCCTGGAATACACAGCTTATTCGCAGATTAGCCGTTCCGGAAATACTGCCCCTATCCGGTTGCTCCAGGCCAGTTAAAAGGTTAAGGATGGTTGTTTTACCGCAGCCCGAGGGTCCAATCAGACAGATGATTTTTCCTGCCGGAACGGAAAAAGAAAAGTCGTCAAGCACCCGGGTCTGTCCGAATGATTTATAAACATGGTTAAAGCTAATATAACTTAAAGGGATCACGTCCATTGATTCAGTTTTCGCTTTAACAGGTAAGAAAGCAGCCGATCGGTCAGAAGACCGAGGATAATTAGGAAAAAAGTCCAGGCAAACAAGGTGGCGGTTTCAAGATTTGTTCTTGCAACAGCCATTCCTGCGCCTACTCCCTGATTAACGCTGAGCAGTTCCGCCATAGCCACCGCCTTCCAGGTTGTGCCAAGAGCTGCCGTAAGGCCAGCAAAAAGGTAAGGGATCACTTGAGGGAAGTAGACCTCCCTGATTATCCGTATTTTATCGACACGAAAAACGCCGGCCATTTGCAGCAACTGCAGATCAACATTTTTAATACCCTGGATTGTGTTAATAATGATCAGTGGCAGGGTAGTTACAAAAACTATGAATAATGGAACCTTCGCAAAGCCAATCCAGATCATGGCTAAAAGAAGCCAGGAAATCAACGGGGTTACCTGCAGAACAACAACCAGGGGTTGAAAAAGACTGGCTGCGGTTTGGTTGAGGCCTATCAAAAAGCCAAGTGGTGTTCCCGCCAGGACGGCCAGTCCGAAGCCGGCAAAGCCGCGGACTATGGTTTGGCGGCCCTGGTCCCAGAGAAGCCCGCTGACCGCCAGCGAGAAAAAGGAACTCCACGTTTCAACAGGGGAAGGGACTATTAACGGGTTGTAAAAACCGGAAATAAATTGCCATACTGCCAGGAAGAATACCAGGCCAAGAATAGGCGCAACATACCTAGTTTTTAAGGAAGAATTTTTCATCAGGCAATTTTCCACCTACCATGTCCGGAGAAAGTTCCAATAATCTGGAAAGATAAATTTCAACGTCTTTTTTGGCTTTTTCACCCTCAACGAATTTGAGATGTGTGCGTTCAATGCTTTGAATGAAAACCGGCGCTGGTATTTGCAAACTGGTCTCAACCAGGGAAGCTATACCAGCCGGATTCTTTACTGTCTCATTCAGCGTTTCGGAATAAGCTTGCTGGAATGAGGTTACCAAAGAAGGGAACGATTCTGCAGAACTGTTGCTGACGAACATTCCGGCCTGGGGCAATCCGGCATTTCCCCCTTCAATAGTCTGCCAGTCCTCGTAAAAATTTTCTACTATCCTCGCTTTGTTGTTATTAAGCAGCACCTGGGTTACCATCGGTTCCGGAAGAACGGCATTCTTGGCCAGCCCGCTAATTATCATCTTGGCAATTTCCGGTGATTGAAGGTAAGTTATTTTAAGATCATTTTCTGAAAGCCCGTTTTTGTGGAGAAAATAACGCGTCAGTACATCCGGGGTAGATCCTCTGGCGCCTATATAGAGTTCTTTGCCTTTAAGGTCGTCCCATTTGTTTATCCCGTTCTCTGTCGAGACAAGGTATAAAATGCCCCAGGTATTCACATTAGCCAGGGATATATCAACTTCTCTATTGTATAGTTTAGCTGCCAGGTTAGTGGAAAGGATTGAGAAATCGGCCTCATTTTTAATTACCCGTGTGGTAGCCTCTTCATCTGTCTTATAGATAATTAAGTTAATTTTTACGCCTGAAGGCAACCCTTCACCAGCCATTTTAAGAAGGGGAGCTGTTGCGGGAGCTATCGGAGCCTGGACGGTAATTTGATCGGGCATTTTTAAGGATTCTTTTTGTTGTTCTTCAACTGTTGGCGTCTTGGCGCATCCGGTAATAAGCAGCGCGCTAATCAAACTGATGATTAAAAAAGCCTTTTTAATCAATTCTTTCACCTTCCTTTTGTTCCATTAAGAATAGGTTTTCAATATTTTCCTCTTTACGCTACGTTCGATTATACATGAATAATTGTAAACATCAAGCTTTTAAGGCTATAAACGGTCATTAAAAGATGTTACAAATTGCTAATCCGGGGAAGCATGAATTGCTCCATGTCCGTACCCGCCGGCTATAGTTCTTCCCATCTGTTCCAGTTCCTTCTTCCACCAGGAATATGAGCTGATTGCCTGTGTTTTTGTTCTCCCGGGATAAATGTCATAGTAAGACCGGTAGGGCAGGGGAGTTAAATCAGGCATTACCACATTTGCGCCGGCTTTAAGAGCAAGCCGCCTCCCGGAAGGATGAACCGAGGCGGTTGCGGTCGTAGCCGGCAGATGCGTCAGCGGCAGCAAGAGGCGTGTTACCGCCAGAACTTTCAAGTTTAAATATAGATCACCCGGCAGGGAATTCCCCAGGGGAGTCTGCAGGTGCGGAATAAAAGGACCGATACCGGCCATTTCAACCTCCAGTTTTTTGAGCAGCAGGATGTCCTTAGCGACAGAGTCCAAACTTTGTCCGGGCAAACCGGTAATATTACCGCTTCCTATCTGGTAACCAAGTTTTTTTAGTATACTTAACTGTTTAAGCCTGCCGGTCAGGTTTGTTCCGGGCCGCAGCCGTCTGAAAAGGAGTGGTTCACTTGTCTCGAATTTTAAAAGGTAACGATCAGCCCCGGCGAGGCGCATTTTTTGGTAAGCATCTTTTGTTAAATCACCCAGAGAAAGTGTTACCGCGACATCTGAAGATGATTTAATCCGGCGGATTAGATCAGCGATTACCTCCAATTTATAGTAAGGATCTTCTCCCGCCTGGAGCACGATGGTTTTAAACCCCTCCCGGCCTGCCTTGACGGCGGCGGAGAATATTTCATCAACCGTCATCCTGTAGCGGGTGAGTTCCCGGTTATCCCGTCTTAAACCACAGTAAAGACAGTTCTTGATACAATTGTTTGAGAACTCAATGATTGCGCGCAGGTGGACCACTTTGTCCAGATGCTTTTCACGAACTTGGTCGGCTTTTTGAAACAATGCTTGTGACTGTTCACCCTCAGCCCGAAGCAAGGTCACAATATCTTCCCTGGAAAGGGAATGAGCTCTTTCAGCCCTGTCAAGAATCGCGGAAAACCGGTCTTCCAGAATTATCACCTCCAATCGCCTCTTTAAATCTCAGGGGAATTTCATCCTCATCGTATAGGTCCGGCTGCCGTTCAAGAAGAGCCAGAACTTCCGGAAAAGGAGATAACGCACGGTGGAGAATTCCCTGTATGTAAGCCATTAAGACACCGTAGTTAACCATGGGTATACCTGCCTCACGGGCTTGCAGAATACGGAAAAGCATCTCCCGCCGGTTCAGCATACACGCGCCGCAGTGAACAACAAGTTTATATTCTTTCAGGTTCTCGGGCAGTGGGCCGCCTCCCGACATAATATCGAAGTAAAGATCCGCTCCGACCGATTGCCGCAGCCATCTTGGTATTTTCACCCTGCCGATATCGTCGGCTGCAGGATGATGCGTACAGGCCTCAGCAATTAAGATTTTATCCCCCGGCGCGAGCGAAGGGATTGTTTTCAAGCCGGCTACCAGAGTATGGAGATCACCCTTATAACGGGCGAATAAGATAGAGAAAGATGTAAATAACACATTTTCGGGCGTGTCGGCCGCCGCTTTGAGGTAGGCGGACGCATCCGTCACGACCAGTTTCGGGCGGATGGACATTCCCTGTATAACGCGGCGAAGTTCCCTTTCCTTGACCATTATGGCAATACAGTCATGTTCCAGAACGTCCCTGATCAACTGCTGCTGCGGGAGAATGAGTCTTCCCCTGGGGGCGGCTTTGTCGATAGGAATCACCAGGATTACAGTATCTCCCGGCGAGAGCAGATCGCCTGCAATCGTGGGGAGCGTCCAGTCACCCGGCACGTGGTTGACGATCATCCGGAGCAGTTCCTCAATCCCTGCGCGTGTGCGGGCGCTTACCTTAACCGATGGTATGGACAGGGAATCGGCCCATTTTAAAAGAGACATATCCGGGTAGAGGTCTATTTTATTAATTACACCAATTATGGGGATATTGCGTTTCTTTGTCATGGCTAAAATTTTCTCTTCGCATTCCCCAAAACCTATTTCAGGATCAAGAACGAGCAGGACAAGATCGGTTTTCTGAAGAACTTCAAGACTCTTTCCCGTTCTTTTGGCGCCCAGGCTGCCTGTGTCGTCAATTCCCGCCGTATCGGTAAGCAAAACCGGTCCGATAGGGAGAATCTCCATGGCTTTTTCAACAGGGTCGGTAGTTGTTCCGGGCAGGTCGGCTACAATGGCTACTTCCTGGTTGGTGAGCGCATTAATCAGACTTGATTTGCCGGTATTGCGCCGTCCCAAAAAGGAGATCCGGACCCGCTGGCCGCGCGGCGTAGCGTTAAGATTACTCATTTTACCCCACCTTAGATGATATTTAAAATTTAAGGTCTCGTTCTCCTTCATCCATTTGCGACAGCAGAGTTTCCAACCTGTGTACTCTTTTCGGCATTTTGCCCCGGAACCAGTCAATGTGGCTTCGGATAATCATTTCACCGGCAAGGCGTGTTTCCGGTGAGGCGTAATCCAGCAAGTACTCCTTAAAAGTCAGTACAGCATTTGGAAGACAGAAGTCTTTAACGAGTCCTTTTTTGGCGTAGCTCATGAAGTTGCAGCCAGTTCTTTCCGCCCTGTAGCAGGAAGTGCAGAAAGAAGGTATATAACCTTTCTGGCAAAGCTCCAGGATAAAGCTGTCCAGTTGGCGCGTATCGCCGAGCTGGAACTGCTGCCGGTTCATAATATGTTCCCGCTCCATCTCCGCATAACCGCCGACTGCGATGCGGGAGCCGGCGTCTGTCTGAGAAACGCCAAGTTTAATCGCTTCCCGCCTCATCTCCGGGTTTTCACGGCAGGTCAGGATAAGCCCGGTGTAAGGCACGGCGCACCTTAAGACGGCGATTACCTTCTTGAAGTCGTCATCGCTGACCAGGTAACGTGACGAAACGGACAGCGGGGTGTTTATCGCCGGCTCCAGTCTGGGAAAGGAAATGGTATGCGGACCTACACCGAATTCTTTCTCCAGGCTGTGGGCATGGCTGATCAGGCCGAGTACCTCGAACCGCCAGTCATAAAGGCCGAAGAGGGCTCCGATGGCGACATCGTCTATACCAGCCTCCTGAGCGCGGTGCAGGGCAAACACCCGCCAGCGGTAGGAGCCTTTCGGTGTATTGACCGGGTGCATCTTCCTATAAGTCTGGTGGTGATATGTTTCCTGGAAAACCTGGTATGTTCCTATTCCGGTTTCTTTAACCCGACGGTATTCCTCGACACTGAGCGGGGGCGCATTGACGTTGACCCGCCTTATTTCATTGCGGCCGTTTTTAGTTTGGTAAATTCTTTCTATCGAGCGGCACATATAATCAACGTCGCTGTCAGGATGTTCACCGCAGACCATAATCAGCCGCTTCTGTCCTTTGGAAGTCATTATTTCAATTTCTTCCCCGATTTCATCCATGGAAAGGGAGCGCCTTTCCAGTTCATTATTGTTTTCACGAAAGCCGCAGTAAGCGCAGTTATTTACGCAGGGGTTGGAGATATATAACGGGGCAAAAAGGACAATCCGGTTGCCGTAAATCTCCTGCTTTATCCAATGTGCTGTCGAGAATAATTCATCGACCAGCTCCTGGTCCCGGCAGTTCAGTAGGACAGCAGCGTCTTCCAAAGAGAGCCCGTTAAGTTCTTTTGCCTTTGCTAAGACTTCCCTGACCTGTGTGCGTTCCGGCGCAAGGGTATTGTTAAGCGTGCTCAAGATCAAATCGTCGTTAATAAAATCTTCCTGTCTTTCGGTTTCTTCATAATGCCTGATTGTTTTCAGGCGTTCTTCACGCCAGGTTTGCTCATTTTGATTCAACTTTATCTGCCTCCTTAAATAATTAGTTTTTTAAGGCATTGACCTCCATTTGGTGATAAGTCTTCATTTTTCTCTTTACTCAGTACTTTTTTTGATCTTGAAAAAACGGGCGCCAGCAACCCCTGGAGTAGTCAGCTCTTCAGGATGAACAATAGCTTCAACCTCTTCCCTGGAGAAAAGCCCGTCTTCGATCAGTAGTTCCGTAACCGGTTTTTGAAGTTCTATTGCCCGGTGAACTATCTCACTTGCTTTTTCGTAGCCCAGGTAGGGGACAAATGCGGTTACGACGGCGTTGCTCCCATCCAAAAGCTCGCGGCAACGCCCGGTGTCAGCTGTAATGCCCCGGATACATTTAATATTAAGAAGCTTTGCGGCGTTGATCAGCATGGTCAAAGACTGCAGCAGGTTATAGGAAATGAGCGGAAGAAAAGCGTTCAGCTCGAGCTGCCCGGAGGCAGCGGCAAGGTTTACACACAGGTCAGCGGCAATAACCTGAAAAGCAACCTGGGTGGTCATTTCAGGGATTACGGGGTTGATCTTGCCCGGCATAATCGATGAACCGGACTGAACCTCCGGCAGTTTCAACTCGCCGAAGCCCGCCCGCGGCCCCGAGGAGAGAAGGCGCAAATCCCCGCATATTTTGGCAAGATTGACTGCAACTGCCTTGATGAAGCCGGAGACTTCCACAAAAATATCTGCGTTTTGGGTGGCTTCAAAGGAGTTCTCGGCACGGGCCAGGCCAAATCCCGTCAAATCACGAAGGATTTCAATTACCCGGAATATATATCGCCGGTTGGCGTTTAAACCAGTTCCTACAGCAGTGCCTCCCATGTTTACCTGGCGAAGCCTTTCTTCTGCTTTGTACAGCCGCCACCAGTCACGGGCAACTGCTTCTGCCCAGGCGCCGAATTCCTGTCCCAATGTGACTGGTACCGCATCCTGCAGTTCTGTGCGTCCGATCTTCAGTACAGTGTTAAATTCTCTTTCTTTCCCCTGCAGCGCATCCTGCAGGCCTGCCAGTGATGAAGAAAGCTCCCGGACAAGTTTGATAGTCGCTATGCGCAGCGCTGTCGGGTATACGTCATTGGTTGACTGACCGAGGTTAACGTGATCGAGGGGGTGTACGATAGAATAATTGCCCTTTTCTCCTCCGAGTATTTCAATAGCCCGGTTGGCAATAACTTCGTTGACATTCATATTGGTTGAGGTTCCGGCTCCGCCCTGGAAAGCGTCGGTCACCATCCAACTAATCAACCGCCCGGCGGCTAGCTCATCTGCAGCCTGGACAATTGCCGGACCGCGCCTTTCATCAAGCAGGCCTGCTTCCATATTGGCCAGCGCTGCTGCTTTTTTCACCAGAGCCATTGCAAAAATAAGTTCCGGATGAACTCCGGTCCCGGAAACTAAAAAGTTTTCCTGAGCCCGCAGGGTATGAATCCCGTAATAAGCTCCAGCCGGAACCGATCTTTCTCCGAGCAGGTCTTTTTCTCTGCGCGTACCGGTTGAATCAATCTTTTCAAGCATAGGGTCACCTCCTTCAATATCCATATAAAAAAGCCCACTTCTGCAAAAAGTGGACTTGGTCAGGCATTTACGCAGATCCTTGATTGCAGGAATACTCCCTTTTCGCAGACGCTTAAAATATTTAGTTAAGATAAAAACGAATCGTTAGGTACAGATGACTGATTTAACGTCGACACTTTCAATACTGCCCAGTTTGCCTGTTAAAGCGCCGATTTGATCAGTATCGCATTCAAAAGTAAGGGCAATGACAGAAACATTTCTTTCCTTGTATGGTATGCCCATTCTTCCAATGATAATGTCAGAGTATTCACTCAGGATGCTGTTTACCTTGGGCGCCGCATTCTTTCGGTCGGTAATCACGATACCGATTACACCTATTCTTTTTTCTTTCATCTGTTCTTCCTCCAATCAGATCATTAATTTACAAAAAAATCTACTTTCCCTTTAGGGGAAAGTAGATTTTTATAAACTGTTCTACAGACCCCTTGGCTTCAGTTTTATACCTTGTTCGCAGGGTTATGCCGGATTATTCCTTTAGTCCTCTTTATAAACTCCCCGTGCCGTATACTTGGTATGGAGAAGGTGATGCGATTTTTCCCCCAGGGGAGCGACCAGGAACTCTTCGTATATCCTTGTTATGGAAGGATTAACATGGGATTTGCGGAGCCCAAGGTCTCTGTCTTCCTGGTACAGCGCTTCCGCTCTTAACCTTCTGATTTCATTATTTACCGGAATGGGCTGTCCGCCGCCGCTGACACAGCCGCCAGGGCAGGCCATAATCTCGATAAAGTGGTACTGGGCTCCCGCCTTGATGCTTTCCAGCAGCTTTCTCGCATTGCCCAGGCCATGCGCTACGGCCACTTTGACATCTCCGATTCCTTCTACCGGTATAGTGGCTTCCTTTATTCCCTGAAGGCCCCTGACAGCCGAAAATTCCACATTGTCCAGGGTCTTTCCGGTTACTACCTCATAGACTGTCCTCAGGGCGGCTTCCATTACGCCGCCTGTTGCGCCGAAAATGGTACCGGCGCCGGTGTATTCTCCCAGCGGGTCATCATAGGAACCATCTTCCAGGTTGGCGAAGTCTATACCCGCCTGTTTGATCATCTTGGCCAGTTCCCTGGTTGTAAGGACATAATCCACGTCCTTATAACCGCTGTCACTCATTTCAGGCCGGTTGCATTCGAATTTCTTGGCTGTGCAGGGCATTACGGATACTACGACCATATCTTTCGGGTCTATACCCGCTTTTTGTGCGTAATATGTTTTAGTAAGCGCGCCGAGCATCTGGTGCGGTGACTTGCAGGTCGAAAGGTGGGGGAGCATTTCCGGGTAGAAATGTTCAATGAATTTAATCCAGCCAGGGCTGCAGCTGGTTATTAACGGGAGCACCCCTCCTTCTTTGACCCTTTTTAGAAGCTCGTTGCCCTCTTCAATGATAGTCAGGTCAGCGGCGAAGTTTGTGTCGAAAACAAGGTCAAAGCCAAGTTTCCTTGCTGCCGCCAGCATTTTCCCGGTAACCAGGGCGCCCGGGGCAAAGCCGAATTCTTCTCCGAGGGCTGCCCTTACCGCCGGCGCGTCCTGAATGGCCACAATCTTTGCCGGATCGGCCAGAGCTTCCCATACTTCTTCGATGTTTTCTTTTTCAGTGATCGCTCCCACAGGGCAGACAACGGAACATTGCCCGCACATAGCGCAGGCGACGTCATTTAAGCTGGCGTCAAAGGCAGGTTCAACCCTTGTCTCGAATCCCCGGCCCTGTGTAAAGATGGCGCTCACGCTTTGAATGTCTTTGCAGACCGTCACGCACCTGCGGCAAAGGATGCATTTGTTCTGGTCCCTTCTTATTGAAGGCGAGAGGTCGTCTATACGGCCCCCGCTCTGTGCGCCGCTGAATCTTACTTCCCTGATTCCCAGTTCTTCGGCTATACTCTGCAGTTCGCAATTGAGGTTGCGGGGGCAGGCCAAACAATCCATGGGATGGTTGGAAATAAGCATTTCCACTGCAAATTTTCTGGCTTTTCGTACCCTGTCATTGTTCGTATGCACGACAAGCCCTTCGCTTGCCGGGAAAACACATGATGCCTGCAAGTTAGGCCATTTATGGTTAAGTTAATCATCCCGGGTGTTCACGCTCCTTGTTTCGTATTTGGAAATCTATTCTTCATCCCGCCGGTAGCAATGCAGGCATCTTCTGGCTTCTTCGATTGCCATTTGGACAGGATAAGCGAGAACAACTTCGTTGAAGTTGCTGATTCTTTCTGTTACCGCTATTTGCGGGCTCTCGATTCTCTCCATTTCCTTCTGGTACGCTTCTTCATTGTAGGTAACGGCCATCTTGACCAGATCGTCATGATAGGCGTCTTTAAAGATTCCGTCTCCGCCCAGGAACTTATCGATGGAAAGAGCCGCATTCTTGCCGTCTGCTATGGCTTCCACGACTGTCGCCGGTCCTCTTACATTATCGCCGGCTGCAAAAATTCCTTCTTTGGATGTTGCCAGGTCCGAATTGACATCGAAGGCGCCGCTCTTGGTGACCTGAATCCCGTCGCCGTCCAGGCAGCTTAAATCCGGCGCCTGACCGATCGCGGCGATTACCATATCTGCCGACAGAGCGAATTCGGAACACGGTATTGCCTCCGGTCTGCGGCGCCCGCTGTTGTCGAACTTGCCTAAAGACATGCGTGCGCATTCTATTCCGGTTACCTTCCCATGTGCACTGATTATTCTCACGGGAGCAACCAGGGTTTGAATCTTGATGCCTTCTTTTTCGGCGTCAATAATCTCTTCCTCGTTGGCCGGCATATCTTCTTTTTCCCTGCGGTAGAGGATGGTAACGTCTTTGGCGCCCAGTCTTATGGCGGACCTGGCCGCGTCTATAGCCACGTTTCCTCCGCCGATAACAACTATATTCCCATCTGCTCGAACAGCTTTTTTCAAATTAAGATCGCGCAGGAAGGTTACACCGTCAACAGCGCCCTGCGCATCCTCGCCCGGAATACCCAGTTTTTGTCCCTGGTGCGCTCCGGTCGCCATCAGGATGGCTTTGAAACCCTGGGCAAAAAGCTGCTCCGTAGTTATATCCTTGCCCAGAGCTGTATTCAGTTTAAGTTCCACGCCAAGGTCAGTAATGGCCTTGATTTCCGCATTCAGGATTTCCTTGGGCAGCCTGTATTCGGGAATTCCGACAGCCAGCATGCCGCCGGCTACGGGCAGGGCCTCAAATACGGTTGTCTTGTATCCCTTGCGGGCCAGGAAATATGCCGCAGTAAGGCCGGCCGGGCCTGCGCCGATGATGGCCACCTTGTCGTCCTTGGGTTCAGCCACCGGGGGACGGTAGGGGTCGCCGGAATTCATATCCTGATCGGCTGCAAACCTCTTTAAGGCACAGATAGCTACCGCTTTGTCCAGTTGGTTCCGCTGGCACTTGCTCTCGCAGGGATGCACGCAGACGCGTCCGCAGACAGCCGGGAAGGGGTTGGCCTCTTTGATCAGGGCGATTGCTTCCTTGAATTTTCCTTCACTGATCAGTGTAACGTAACCCCAGGCGTTTTGGTCCGCCGGACAGGCATTTTGACACGGCGCGTCAAACAGGGACGAGCAAACGCCTGCGCGGCAGTAGCCGTCTCTGATATGCTCAAGGTACTCGTGTTTAAAGAATTTCAATGTTGAGAGCACCGGGTTCGGCGCTGTCTGTCCCAGTCCGCACAGGGCCGAATCTTTAATGCGGGTGCAAAGCTCGATCAACCGGTCAATATCTTCCTCTTCGCCTTTTCCCTGTGTGATGCGCTGCAGGATTTCTAAAATTCTCTTTGTTCCAATCCGGCAGGGAGGACATTTGCCGCATGATTCGTCCTGGATGAAATCCATAAAGAACCTGGCGAAGTCCACCATACAGGTGTCTTCGTCAGTGATGATTAGTCCTCCTGAACCGACGATGGCTCCTATTTCAGCCACTGACTCATAATCTATGGGAATATTTAAATGCTGCACCGGGATGCAACCCCCGGAAGGGCCGCCTATTTGGGCAGTCTTGAATTTTTTCTTGTTCTTGATTCCGCCGCCTATATCATAAACGATGTCACCCAGGCTGGTACCCATGGGCACTTCAACCAGTCCGGTGTTGTTTACGTTTCCGGCCAGCGCGAATACTTTGGTTCCTTTGCTCTTTTCCGTGCCGAAACTGGCGAACCAATCCGCTCCATTCAGAATAATGGCTGCTATATTGGCATAAGTCTCCACGTTATTAAGCAAAGTGGGCGAGTTGAAAAGGCCTTTTACGGCAGGGAAAGGAGGCCTTGGCCTGGGTTCGCCTCTTTTGCCTTCAATAGAAGTCATCAGGGCGGTTTCTTCTCCGCAAACGAAAGCTCCCGCTCCAATCCTGATGTCTATGTCAAAGTCAAAGCCCTTATCAAAGATGTTTTTCCCCAGGAAATTATTTTCCCTGGCCTGCTTGATTGCCCACGTCAGCCGTTCGATAGCCAGGGGATACTCGGCTCTGACGTAGACATAACCCTGCTTGGCGCCAATTGTGTAGCCGGCAATTGTCATTGCTTCGATAACACTGTGCGGGTCGCCTTCCAGGACGCTGCGGTCCATGAATGCGCCAGGGTCTCCTTCGTCAGCGTTGCAGACCACGTATTTGGTATCCCCGATGGCCTGGTTGGTGAACTTCCACTTCATGCCTGTTGTAAAACCTGCTCCTCCACGGCCTCTTAAACCGGATTTTATTATCGTATCGATTACTTCCTCCTGTGTCATGGAGGTAAGCGCTTTGTTCAGCGCTTTGTAACCGTCATGCGCAATGTAGTCCTGGATGTTCATGGGGTCGATAATTCCGCAGTTTCTCAGGACAATCTTCTGCTGGTTCTTGAAGAAACTTATATCCTTCATTAAAGGAACAGGCTCGGAAGTGGCCGGGTCCTGATAAAGCAAACGATCTACTATTTTCCCCTTGAGGAGGTGTTCCACAACGATATCTTCCGCGTCATCCGGGGTCAGCTTCTGGTAAAAAACGCCTTCCGGATAAACCAGCGCAAGAGGACCAATAACACAGGAGCCGACACAACCTGTCTCAATTACCTTAACTTCATTTTGCAATCCGTGTTCGTTAATCTTGGCAACAATAGCGTCTCTTATTTCCCGGCAACCTGATGAAACACAGGCTGCGCCGGCGCAAACAAGAAGTTGAGCGCGCCACTCCATTTTTATGCCTCCTCCTACTCGTATTTTTCGAGAATTTCCGTTAATTTAGCGGGTTTGGCCCGTGCATAGACGTCGCCGTTAATCAGCATGGCAGGGGCTAAACCACAGGCGCCAATGCAGCGCACCACGTCCAGGGAATATCTCCTGTCCTCGGTGGTGCCGCCTACTTTGATGCCCAGGTCCTTCTTTATCTTTTCGATTACCCCCTGTCCGCCGCGGACGTAGCAGGCTGTTCCCAGACAGACTCTGATGCTGTGTCTTCCCTTCGGTACCGTAGTAAAGAAGGCATAAAAGGTTATTACACCATAGACTTCATTAAGCGAAACGTTAAGGCCTTGCGCAACTTTCTCCTGCACTTTTTTGGGCAGGTAGCCGAACAGGTTTTGCGCCTTGTGCAGCACCATAATCAAGTCTTCCGGTTTACCGCGGTGCTCGCCGATTATTTTATCTAGTTCGGGGTAAAGCTCTTCCTCGCTTTTCTGAGCACAGAGACATTGATGTTCGCCGTCCATCTTTTTTCCTCCCTCTTTTCATACAACAATTATGTTAAATTTATTATTTAGTCCTCCACGACCTTGCCGTCGATCTGGCTTCTCTTGAAATAGTGAGTGTGAAGGAGATGGTGCGATTTCTCCGAATTGGGTTGTCCCAGGTACTTTTCGTAGATTGCCTTAATCGAGGGGTTCTCATGCGACCGCCTCATCGGCAGAGACTTATCCTCCTGGTACAGGGCCTGGCCTCTGCGGGCCCTCATAGCCATGTCGCTTCCCCAGGGCTGTCCGCCTCCGCCGACGCACCCGCCGGGGCAGGCCATAACTTCAATAAAGTGATATTCACAGCTGCCGTTGGCCAGCTGGGCTGAAATCTTATCCATCAATTTTCTGGCATTGCCCAACCCGTGAGCAACGGCTACCTTTAGCTTAATGCCGTTAACATCGACTTCGGCCTCTTTTCTTCCTTTTAAGCCTCTTACGGGTGTGATATCAAGATTCTCCAGCTCGCGTCCGGTGACCAAAAAATAAGCGGACCTTAAGGCCGCTTCCATAACTCCGCCTGTTGCGCCAAAAATTGTGGCGGCGCCGGTGTATTCACCAAGGGGATCGTCTGCGGGCTCGTCGGGCATTGCTTTCAGGTCGATACCGGCTTCTTTAAGCATCCGGGCAAGTTCCCGGGTGGTCAGGACAAAGTCGACATCCTGGAAACCGCTGTCTTTCATTTCGTCCCTCAGCGCCTCGAACTTTTTGGCAGTGCAGGGCATAATGGAAACAGAAACTATTTTTTCCGGCGCAATTCCTTTTTGTTCAGCATAATAAGTCTTGGATAAAGTGCCGAACATCTGCTGCGGTGACTTGGCGGTGGAAACATGTTTTCTTAAATGAGGGTAAAAAGTTTCCATAAATTTAATCCAGCCAGGGCTGCAGGATGTAATTACAGGAAGATCTTTACCTGCTTTAATTCTTCCGACTACCTCGGTCCCCTCTTCCAGGATGGTTAAGTCTGCAGTGAAATTTGTGTCAAAAACAGCGTCAAAATTAAGCCTTCTTAAAGCGGCGTGCATTTTCCCTGCTACGAGTGTTCCAGTCTCCATCCCGAATTCTTCTCCCAGCGATGCCCTTATTGAAGGCGCTTCCTGAACAACCACGTGCTTGTCGGGGTTGTTCAACGCTTCCCAAACCGCTTCCACGCTGCTGTTTTCGTAGAGAGCGCCGACGGGGCAATAGACAGTGCACTGCCCGCAATTTACACAGGGGCTGTTCCCCATGCCTTCGCCGCTGGCGGTTGTAATTACAGTTTCAGAACTTCTTTCAGCAAAAGTTAACGCGTTTACTGTCTGGATTTCCGAGCATACCTGTACGCACCTGCCGCAAAGGATGCATTTGTTAGGATCTCTGACGATCGCAACGCTGGTGGTGTCGATTGGTTTCTTGTCCGTAAATTTCGGATATGTTAACTCCCTGATGCCCAAATTGGCCGCCACTTCCTGGAGTTCGCATTTGCCGTTTTTAATACAGGTCAGGCAATCCATATCGTGGTCGGAAATGATCAGTTCGACTACTTCTTTTCTTGTGTTTCTTGCCCGCGCGCTGTTCGTTTGCACATTCCAGCCATTTTCCAGGGGTGTTGTGCATGCCCGTGTTAAGGCAGGAAGCCCCTCGACCTCGACGACACAGACCCCGCAAGCTCCCGTCGGAATGAGGTCCGGGTGGTGGCATAAGGTTGGAATGTTAATGCCTAAAGTTTTTGCCGCGTCAAGGATGGTTGTTCCTTCTTCAAACTCTATTTCTATGTTGTTTATCCTTGCTTTTTCCATCTTCTGTTTCTTTAACCCCCTTTAGCATAGTTATCTGCTAGTTATTTAACATGCTGCAGCAATTGGTCCTGGAAATTCTTTAATGCGCTCGAAATAGGAGTATAAGGGGCCTGACCTACCGGACAGAAAGAAGTATCGCGCATTACCTTGGAAATTTTTAAAAGCTGGTCTAAATCACCCTTCTCCCCTACATTAGAAGCCAGTTGATCAATAATTTTTACCAGCAACGACGTGCCAACCCGGCAGGGGGCACAGTGACCGCAGGATTCGCGGTTGTAATAGTGCAGAACATTTTGCAGTACGTCGACAACATCAGCGTCTTCATCCATAACCAGGGCAGCGTATTTTTTAAGCACCGTATTCTTGGACAATCTTTACCTCCTCCATTCCCAATTGTTAAGTTTTGTAGCTTTGTATACAAATATCACTTTCTAATTTACCCTAAATCGTGATTTCCCGTCAAGGTATTTCTTAATCTTTTGTGCTACAGCATAATAGGCGTTTGTTAGAGCTTTTGGACTACAGCATAAGTTGTAAATTAATTGCTGGCATTAAAAGCTGGAAGTTACTATTCACAGTCCTATTTAATTTCCATTCATGACATAGAATGTTCTTTATCAAATAAATAACATCACCTATTCAATAGAGAAAAGGATAAAAG